>Ga0194035_1000178_pt1 | contig 37996 bp, 32 predicted proteins | sample JunL2320m_MetaG_FD_148680 | JGI IMG/M metagenome (GOLD analysis project Ga0194035, IMG submission 148680) | Anoxic zone freshwater microbial communities from boreal shield lake in IISD Experimental Lakes Area, Ontario, Canada - Jun2016-L239-20m | ecosystem: Environmental > Aquatic > Freshwater >...
GGGTATGCCTATACAGGTAAAAAGCTCTTCTCGTGCTTACAAAGTTGTCGTTAAAGTAATGTAGTTTTAGGTCTACATAACTAATGTATATATGTAGTTTTAGGTCTACGTATATATAGTAAAGACAAATTTAAAATGCTTCTAATCTAGTGTGCATAATTGCCGCATGCTAGATTAGAAGCGGCCAAGTAAAAAATAATTAAAGCAAAAACAAAAATAATATGACATATTCATCATCTTTAAGCATAGGTAGACAACGATTTTCTAGACGTAATCAAAATTCGGTCACGTTTAAAAAAGAATCTCTTCGTTTAGGGCCTGTTAGTAATTCGGTAGTATTGATAATATTAGCATGTCTTTTAGGTCTTGTGTATTTAACTCAAGTAACTAAAACTAATGCATATAGCTATCAAATACGAAGCTTACAAACAGAACAAAAGTCATTAAAAGACGAGCGTGACGAACTAGAAGTAGCATCTGCAAGATTGCAGGCTCTTGATACGATTAAAAATAATGCTCAAAGTCAATCTTTAGTATCTGTTGCTCCATCATCTACAATTCAAAACTAAATATTTTAACTTTATTAAAGTGAATTTTAATGATCACAAGACCACATCAAAACACCAATAAACCAAAGAAATCACTGTCTTTTGTCCGTATATCATTTTGGCACGGTTCATTAATTTTAATATTCACAATTTTCATTTCAAGATTATTTTATTTACAAGTGATTAAACATGATTTTTATCAAAAAGTTGCTCTTAGTGGGCAATTAAAACAGTATGATATACCAGCAGAGCGGGGAATAATACGCGCTCACGACGGCTCAAATATTGTCCCTATAGTTTTAAACGAAAAAAGATTTAATGTCATTGCCGATCCTAAACTAATTAAAGACACTCAAAAAACTGCCGAAATATTAGCACCAGCAATAGATAAAAAAACCGAAGATGTAAAAGGACAATTATCTCATAACACCAGATACGAAATTCTTGCTAAAAAGTTAACAAAAGATCAGATTGAAAAAGTTAATAAGCTGGATCTAATTGGTGTTTTTGCAGACGAAATTCCTGTTAGAACCTACCCACAAGGTTCTTTGGCTTCTCAGTTATTGGGATTTGTTGACGATGGATTATTAGGAAAATACGGTATAGAGCAGTACCTTGATAAAACTTTAAGCGGTACTCCAGGGCGTTTAAAAGCAATAACTGATCAAAAGGGAGTTCCGCTATTAGCCGTCGGCGATAATATATCTATAGATCCAATCGAAGGTGATGATGTTGTATTGACTGTCGATATAGGAATGCAAAGACAATTAGAAGATATTTTAAAATCTGGTTTAGAATATGCCAAAAGTGAATCAGGAAGTGCTTTAATTATGGAAGTAAATACTGGTGCTGTAAAAGCCATGGCAAATTATCCTACTTATGACCCGACTGATTTTTCTAAAGTAGAGGATTCAAAACTATTTACTAATGCAGCCGTAAGTTCACCGCTTGAAGTAGGTTCGGTAATGAAGCCACTAACCACTGCTGCAGCATTACAATTAGGCGTAATTAATAAAAACACTACCTATTATGACCCCAGCAGGTTTAGGGTAGATGACATTAATATTACAAATATCGAAGAAGATGGCGGTGCTGGTACAAGAAGCATTGCGGATATATTGCAACTTTCATTAAACACAGGCGCTACATGGTTACTAATGCAAATGGGTGGAGGCACTATTAACGAACAAGCCAGGGTATCTTGGTATAACTTTATGGTAAATAAATACGGCTTTGGTTCGCTAACAGGTATTCAGCAAGGTTACGAAACGGGCGGCACAATACCTGACCCTAAAATAGGATTTGGGCTTAATATACAATTTGCAAACACCGCATTTGGACAGGGAATGACAGCTACGCCACTACAAATGGGCGCAGCACTTGCCAGTGTTATAAACGGCGGAACGTACTATAAGCCGAGCCTTGTCGACAAAACAATTTCTAAAGACGGAAAAGTAAACGTAGTAGCACCACAAATTGTAAGATCAAATGTAGTCAGCAAAAGTGTATCCCAAGAAATGCAAGAACTAATGCAGTACGTTGTTTCTAAAAATAATATATCTGCAGTAAGAAAAGGATATATGGTCGGCGGAAAAACAGGTACAGCCGAAATTCCTAAAAAAGAAGGTGGATATTATAACGACAGGTTTAACGGAACCTACATAGGGTTTGTAGGCGGAAAAACGCCAGAATATGTAATAGTCGTAAGAGTAAACGAGCCTAAGATTGCCGGTTATGCGGGAGCCCAGGCAGCCGCACCAATATTTTCAAAACTATCAAATATGCTTATAGATAATTTTAATATATCACCGATGTAAAAAAGATAAATAATATTAATAAAATGGTATAATTACACGTAGGATATAAAAACAAATGACAAACTTAAACATAGCAATAAACGTATCAGACTTAATAGAACCTTTTACATTAGCATTTTTTAGTTTTGTACTAAGTATGGCTTTAACTCCACTCTACACAACAATTGCCTATAAGTTGGAATGGTGGAAAAAGGCTCGTACAAAGGCTGTAACAGGCGAAAAAGCTACTATGTATCAAAAGCTACACGCCGATAAACATCGTCGTAATATACCAACAATGGCTGGAATTATTTTTGTAATATCTACGCTACTCATAACATTAGTGGCAAATTTAAGCAGAACCGAAACGTGGTTGCCTTTAGCAGCTATGACAGGGGCGGGATTAATAGGATTAGCCGACGATTTTTTGAATATTCATGGATTTGGTGGAGGTATCGCTGGTATGCGAGCATCTATTAAATCTTGGCTAATTTTTATCGTTTCTTTAATTGGTGGATGGTGGTTTTATGTAAAACTAGACGTGTCTTCAATACACGTTCCATTTTGGGGTAATTTGCATATAGGCGTTTTGATTATTCCTTTATTTGTATTAGTAGTTGTATCGTGCGCAAACGCAGTAAATATTAGTGACGGTCTAGACGGCTTAGCAGGTGGATTAAGCGTTTCGGCTTTTACAGCTTATGCACTAATTGCTTCTATAGAAGGTAAATTTGGCATAGCGGCATTTTGTCTAACGGTTGTCGGCGCGTTATTAAGCTACACTTGGTTTAACGTTTTTCCCGCACGATTTTTTATGGGCGATGTTGGATCGTTTGCGCTGGGTACGGCACTTGGTGTAGTTGCGATGTTAACAGATACAGTACTAATACTTCCAATAATAGGATTTGTGTTTGTTGCCGAAGCAGGTTCAAGTTTACTTCAAATTTTAAGTAAAAAATTACGTTCTGGTAAAAAGATATTTAAAATAGCACCTATTCATCATCATTTTGAAGCAAGTGGCTGGCCAGAAACAAAAGTTACCATGAGATTTTGGATCGTCGGTCAAATTGCATCTGTTGCTGGACTACTGCTGTACTTGTTAGGAAGGACAACACTGTGAGTTTAATTGGACGGCACGTTAGACGCCGCCCAACTTTAGTTGCAGAAACAACTGCGGCTGTACGTAAACATAAACCAGATTATGTACTTGCTTTGTTATCTATTGCGCTATTAGCAGTAGGTTTTGTTGTTGTGTACGCAATTAGCCCAGGCATTGCGTCTGCGCGCGGTGTAAGTGAACAATACTTAGTAAGCAAGCAAATAATTGCTATTGTTCTTGGGTTATTAAGCTTTTTTGCGATGTCTGTTATTCCTCACACAATATGGAAAAAACTACTCCCAGTATTTATATACACATCAATTATTTTAACTTTTATTGCACTAATAACACCTGTAAACGCTCAGTATCCAGCACATAGATGGGTCAGATTTAGTGGATTGTCTTTTCAGACTGCCGAATTCGTAAAATTGACTTTATTAATTTGGGCTGCAGCGTTTTTTAGTACTAGAGCAAGTAAGGCCGAACTAACTGACGATAAAAAAACGTTTAAACCTACAATTATTGTTATAGGTGTAATAGGCTTTGTTATAGCAGGGCTTCAAAGTGACCTAGGATCAGCCGCTGTAATGGTGGCAATTGTACTATTATTGGCGTTTTTAGCAGGTATGCCTATCAAAAAGTTTATTCCCCTGGGTTTGGCTGTAGTAGGCTTAGTTACAGTGTTACTTTTGGCTTCTTTTGTAATCCCAAGTTTAAAATACCGAGTAAGCAGATTTAGCACATTTTTACATCCTACCAGCGACTGTCAAAACTCTGGTTATCAATCTTGCCAAGCTTTAATAGCAGTCGGATCTGGCGGCATATCGGGTAAGGGATTAGGAAAAAGCGTTCAAGCTACTGGGTATTTGCCAGAAGCAGCCAATGACTCAATATTTGCAATCATTGCAGAAAAGTTTGGGTTTATAGGTACCACCGTGATTATAGGAATATATATGGTGATATTTTCTAGGTTAAAAAGAATTATGCTTCTTGCCCCAACTATATTTGCGCGTTTAATTGTGGCGGGTGTACTTGCGTGGTTTAGTACCCAAACAATTATTAATATAGGTGCAATGATAGGATTATTGCCGCTAAAAGGTATTACGCTACCATTTGTTAGCTACGGGGGTACTAGTCTATTATTCGTTACAGGAGCTTTAGGTTTAGTTTTTCAAATATCTAGGTATACAACTTTTAAAAACCGATTAGATAACAGCCCCGAAGTAGGATTTGACGAACGAGCAATGAGTAAAGCAAGGCCTCTAATAGTAAGACGAAGAACATTATGATTAAAAACAAGACAATAGTATTAACTGGTGGTGGTTCTGGCGGTCATTTAGTACCTATATTATCGGTAGCAGAAGTTTTAAAAAAAGAAGCACCAGAATATAAACTAGTCTATATTGGTCAAAAAGGTGATAGTTTGGGCGATATAATGACCAATAACCCAGTATTTAGCGCTGTATATACTGTACGGGCAGGTAAATTCAGAAGATATCACGGTGAAGGCTTAAAGCAGATATTAGACATCAAAACAATGTCGTTGAATATAAGGGACTTTTTTTATGTATGTATAGGTTTTGTTCAGTCTTTAATATTAATGGGCAAAATACGTCCAAGTGTAGTTTTTTCTAGGGGTGGATTTGTCAGCGTGCCTGTATGTTTTGCAGCAGGTATTAGACGAGTACCCTATATAACTCACGATTCCGACGCCATACCAAGTTTAGCTAACAGAATCATAGGTAGATGGGCTAGTTTGCATGCCGTTGCATTGCCAAAAGAGCTGTATAAGTATCCTGCGTCTAAGACACTATCTGTTGGGGTGCCAGTTGCTAAAGATTATAAAAAAGTTACCCCGCAAATACAATTAAGTGCTAAAAATAAATTAGGTATATCAGGCAATTCTCCTACTGTATTAATCATTGGTGGAGGTTTAGGTGCAGAAAGAATAAATAATGCAGTTACCGATTCGGCAAAAAGCATGTTTAAAGATATTCCTAATTTACGTATTTTGCATGTTGCTGGTAGGGTAGGCGAAGACAAAGTACGCCAAGCATACGAAGACGCCAAGATAGATAATTCTAAAGTTGAAGTATTTGGATTTACAGATAAAGTTGCGCTGTTAGGCGAAGCCGCAGATGTTGTAGTGACAAGAGCAGGGGCTACTAACTTAGCTGAGTTTTCGTTGCAAGGAAAAGCATGCATTATTATTCCTAATCCAGTTTTAACTGGCGGACATCAATTAAAGAATGCTATAGCATACAGAGATAAAGATGCTGCAGTAATAGTTACAGAAGACCATTTAGGCGAAATAGGTACAATGGTACAAATGCTATTATCTGATACGCAAAAAAGACAATCATTATCCGAAAACATAGCGCAATTTGCAAACAAAGATGCGTCATTATCTTTAACTAAAGCGATAGTATCTTTAGCTCAGAAGGGCTAGTATTTAACCTTATGTCATTGTTTAAAAAACAAAAAAACACCAGAAGAAGACCTATAAATAACCCTAACTCGCGTGATGTAAGTTCTTTTAAAGATTATTATAGGTCGGAATCAAAAAGAACAAATGCTACTGCTCAGTCGACAAACAATAATAAAAAAGCACCCCAAAGACGCTTAAGAGTGTCGGCAAAAGCAAGCTATATTCCTACCTATTTGGCCATTATAGTTATTGTATTTAGTCTTATATATAGCAGTATTATTAACAACAATGTTTCTGTTGTTGTACATTCTGACCAAGGTTTATATAGCAAGAATCATTACGAAGATATTGCTAAAAAGTTAATGCAACGAAGTATATTTAATAAGTCAAAGTTCACCATAGATACAAGAGCATTTAAAGAGGATCTAGCTAAAGAAGTTCCAGAGATCAAAGACGTTAGTTTGTCTATTCCTTTGGCGGGCAAAAAACCAGTAATTGGCCTTACTTTTGTTAAGCCGTTATATGTATTTAGCGTTAATAATAAAGACTATATAGTAGGAGAAAACGGCGTAATATTAGCAGATGCAAACGAGATTGAATCTGCTAAAAAAGAAAAACTCCATTACTTAAAAGACGAAGCACCATTAAACGTATCAATAGGTAAGCCTGTGCTACTAACTAGTGACATAGATTTTTTAGAGTCTATGTATAAAGAACTAGCTATAGCTAATATCGAAGTCGTAACGTCTAAGTTACCTTTAGGTGCTGGTGAACTACATGTACAGGTAAAAGATAAAAAATATATTATTAAGTTATCGTTAACAGGGGATGCAGCACAACAAGTAGGTGCTTACTTAGCTGTTCTTAAAAATGTAGAATCAGCATCTTTGGCACAAGAATATATAGACGTTAGATTAGGCGAACGTGTTTTTGTAAAATAGTTTTGTACCTTGCCCCACTTCTGCCTAATGTTCGTATTTTGTTCATATTATTAAATTTTAAAAAAAATATACTTACTTAACAAGTAGGGCGTTATGTCAAATAACATACAAAACTACATAAATAGGGGAATTGCAAATAATTTTAACTACCGTGAAAACGTAGTAAGTTTCACGATATAGCAATTTGAATGTGCTGTGGATAACTTACAGGATGTGTGGTGACTTGTGACTAGTTAATAGTGACTAGTTAGCAGTTTGTGAGTAATATCTTTGTTAATTACTAGTGACAAATGACAAGTGACTTAAGATCAGGCCCCTACCTAAAGGTAATACCAATCAGCTTGAAGATACATATATGCAGTCGCAAAATATACATTGTGCGACGTTGTGTGTATATAGCTTTCTGCCCCTGCGTTGCCTAATTTATATACTTACTAATCTTTAATTTTATTGTTTTAATGTTTGCTTAGCTTAACTGTTCACTACCTAAGCTTTATAAAGGTTTCATCGATATCAGATTTTGTTTGTGTCGGATTTGGACTATTATTATCGTGTTCGTATTTTGTTTGTTTTTTAGAAAATAGTTTATTTTTGTGTGATCGAGTATGTTTAGTGGGCGATTTATCATTTTTAGGATGTTCGGCAGCATTATTGTGTGGTTTTAAGGCCTGTACAGCTGCTGTGTATGGCCTCTGTGCTTTATATGCATTATTTATGTGTATAGGTTTAGTTTGGTCTTCTATGGCTAGTTCTACCGCAATTTTTGATTGAGCGTATTGCTTGCGACTATTGGTTACAATTTTTGAAGTGTAGTCATTCATGTTTTTTGGTATTTGTAGTGTAGATCCAGAAAAAGGCTGAGTTTTTTCGCCATTTAACGTCATAGTGGCAAAGAAGTGTCTATTGTGAAGCTGCATTATGTCTTGGGGTTCAAACTGTGGCGCAAAATACTTACCTAAAAATGATGCATCGTCGGCACCTACTCTAAAACTAATCATAGATCCGACGTTTCCAAATACAGCATCTCTTACAACCTGGGACATTTGTGATACATATTGATTGGCTACGGTTAAGTTAAGTGCGTATTTACGAGCTTCACTAAGAATTACTGCAAACGAATCTGTAGCAAAGTTTTGAAACTCGTCTACGTATAAATAAAACGGGCGTCTTTTTTCCATTGGAATATTGGCTCTACTCATTGCTGCCAATTGAATTTTAGTGACCAACAGTGCACCTAATATTGCTGCGTTATCTTCGCCTATTACTCCACGCGATAAGTTTACTATTAAAATTTTTCCATCGTCCATTAACTGCCTAATGTTAATAGAACTTTTAGTTTGACCGACAATGTTACGCAAAATGGGGTTAGCGGTAAAAGCACCAATTTTGTTTAGTACTGGCGCTACTGCTTCGCTTGCAAATTTGTCGTTCCAACTAGCAAATTCAATTGTCCAAAAGTTTCGGACTACTGGATCGTTAATGTGGCTAATAACATCTTCGCGGAACATTTTTTCGGTAAGCATTCTTGTGATATCAAGCATTGTTGCATTTGGGTAATCTAGTAGCGCTAAGATTGTGTACCTTAATATATATTCAAGTCTTGGACCCCAGCTATCAAACATTCTTTTAAGAACACCTACAAGTTCGCTACAGGTGTGATTTTTAAGAGAAGGATCAGTGACTTCTAACGGGTTAAATCCAATAGGAAAATCACCGTCTGCAGGGTTAAAATACACTACGTCCCCTACTCTTCGTTCAGGAATAAATTTTAAAATGTTTTGAGCAAAATCACCGTGCGGATCAATAATTGCCATACCTTCGTCGTGGTAAACGTCCGACAGTGCCAAAAGTTCTAATAACCCTGACTTACCTGTACCTGTTTGACCAATAATGTACATATGACGACCGCGGTCTTCCCTGCCAATACCAAATATCGTATTTGTTCCGCGAAAATTAGTAACACCGTAAAGGCTTAGTTTTTCTGGGGATAATGATTTGCTTGTAGGGATTTTTGCAGGCGGTTCGGCTGTTTTAGTAGTAGCCCAAACTATGTTAGGTGTTTCGACAGTAGTATGCGGAAGATGGAATAAACTTGCCAGTTCTTCGATGTTTAAAATGAATCCATTATCTATAAAAAATCTGGTACGATATTCAGTAATTTTTTCTCTGTTAAAGCTTGGTTTTTTATTTGTAAATCCGTTTAAGTTAGTAGTATTAAACTGCTTAAAAGCGCCAACCATTGCCTGCATACGATTTTTGGCAGTGTACTGATCAGGTCCGGCGTATAAAATTTGAACTTTAACTTGGTACCCAAGTTTTATACTTTTTTCTTCTATGGCGCGAATACGACCCTTGTCGCGTTCCGAAAGTTCTAGCGAAGAACTTGCAGCTTTAGATATCTCGGGGGGTTTAATAAGGGCTGCAAAGGCTTGTCCGATGTATCCAAATCCGGCACTTCCAGCAGGTGAACTGCCTTTTTTAATTCTGGCTGCTTGCTTTGCGCCTTTTTTATGCCATTCATCGGCAATAGGCCTAGCCATAATCTGAATCCAAACCTCTTCATCTGGCTTGTCTAGCTTAGCTAGCGTCGCGGTTATTGCAGCAAGCGGATCTACTTCAAAACTAGGAAAAGTTTTAATTGGTAGCGTGTCGTGCGTCGTTAATGTTAGTTCGGTAGAATATATAACGGGTTGATTTAATGCACGCGCGGTATAATCGTGTTCTTGTTCTGTAATTTGAACAGTCGGATATTGTGCATATATTTGACCTTCAACAAACGCCTGAAGATGTCGAGGAGTCCATACATAAAATCTTATGCGACTATCTATCGCACTCATTTCTAGGCTTATGTGTTCCTGCGATTCATTACTTAAACGAAGTTCTTTTTTGCTACGCAATATGCCATGCAGGGACGCAAGCATTTGTTCTGCCGCTAATTCTTTTTTATCGTTTGTACGAGGAATTTCGAGCGTCAATAAAACAGTGTTGCTGTATGAATGTGGTTTTTTACGTAAAATAGCCATAAGTTAAGAGATGTCTTTCACGATATATTATAGCACTAGCGTTGTCAGACGCCACGCTTAGAGTGTATTTTTACGCTATGTAATTAAACGGCTAAATCGTAAGTTGCTTTAGCGACACGCTTAAATTCTGATTTACCCTGTAAGTTCAGTAGTATTGTAGTTTCTTTAACAAAACGCTTTTTTAGAACTCGTTTAACAATTTCGTCTCTGTGCAAAGGTTGTTTAGCTTCTTTAAGTACTTCGGTAATAACGTCAGCAACAGTTCCTTTTTTGTAGCCCCATTCTTTAAGTGCATAAATTCCGCGTCCAACTAATACAAATCGACCGTCTTTTATAAGTTCGTTGTGAATTGCTTGAGTCGTAACTTCTTTACGTTTAAAACCGCTGTCTCTAATAGATTTTGCGATTTCGTTAAAGTGCATTTGTTTGCCGTTTTCGTGCAAAATAACATATATTTTGTCGCGAATATTCTTTGGGTTTACCATTGGCCATTTTACTAAGCCATAGCGGCCATTTAGTGTTGCTAGATGTTTGCTTACGCTAGCTAGCGCCTTTGTTCGGCTAGAATCAGGGTGTCCTATTGATCCTGCTATTTCTTCGATTTTTGCAGGTGCTCCAATTTTTTTAATTCCATCAATAACGTGATTAACTTGTTCTCGGATTGATTTTTCGCTGTGTGTGCTTGCTATTCCAGCAGACATAAAATAGTGGTCACTTTCGTCTACGAATGCAAGTGTTGGTACTAATTGTGCCAAAAATGAAACTCTTGATTGATCAAGTTTTGTAGCTTCATCAGTAAGTTTTGCAGTTAGGTCGCTAATACGTGCAACGTGTCCTAATGCTTTAATTTCTTCTTCAAATACGTCTTTAATTTCATTAATATGAGGTAAATCAGTAGTTGCCAATGATTTTAGTCTAGCTACTACTGCTTTTTCTAGTTGTCGTACTCTTTCGCGGGTTATGCCAAGCAATTCACCTATTTGTTCTAGTGTTTCTTTTCTGTCAAACAAACCGTAACGACGAGCAATAATTTCTCGTTCGCGTTCGCGTTCAATAACGTCCAATATGTCTTGAACGGCTTTTTCTATATTTACCTTGATATCTTTTGTTGAGTCAGTCATTCGTGTTCTCTATCTAAAATGTATTAAGTTAATAATAAAACAAATGTACTAGAAAGTCAAACTAGTGTTATTACATTTATATTCTAACACGTAATAGCGCATATTGCATAAAAAGTTGTGTGTCAATATTACTACAAAAGATAGTCGCTAATGGTACAAATTGTGGATAAATGTAGTTTACAGTTCTACAGATTGAGTTTATGGTTACTTTTTGGTTCTTTTGGTAAATCTTTTAGCTTTGCCTTTTGCTGGTGCGTCAGCAATCAATTTTTTAGCTTCAGATTCTGTGATTGCTTCTGGTTGTGTGCCTTTTGGTATTTTGGCATTCTTTTTACCGTCTGTTATGTATGGGCCGTATCTTCCCTTTAGCACTTTTATAGTTCCAAAATCAGATATCAAGTTTTCGGCTGCAGATTTTTCTTTGTCTGCTATAAATTCTCGGGCTGTATCAAGGTCAATATCTAGTGGATCATGTGGTTTTATAGATACAAAGGTCTTGCCTACTACAACGTATGGTCCAAAACGACCTATGTTTGCTTTAATCTCTCTTCCGTCTGTTGTTAGTCCAACAAGTCTTGGTAGTTTAAACATTTCTAGCGCGCCATCAAGCGTAACTGTGTCTAGGGTTGTTCCACTAGGAAGTGGGGCAAATTTTGGTTTTTCTTCTTCGCCTTCGACTTCACCCAGTTGTAACATTGGTCCAAAACGACCAAATCTTGCAATAATCGGTTTACCGGTTTTAGGATCTGCACCCAAAACGCGTGCTTGGCTTGTTTCTGACCTCGATACGTCGGCGCTGTTTGCGATCAGCGGCACTAGTTCCTTATGAAAATCACCAATCATTCTGTTCCACGCTACTTTGCCTTCTGCTATTTGGTCAAACTCAGCCTCTACTTTAGCTGTAAAATCAAAGTCTACTATAGGCGCAAAATATTTTACCAAAAAGTCTGTAGTCATTTCTGCCATTGCAGTTGGAAGTAGTTTACCTCTGTCAGCACCAGTTGTTTCTTGTTCGGTTACTTCTGTAACTTTTGAATCTACTAGTTTTATTATTCTAACGTCGCGTTCTCGTCCTTCTAGGTCAGTTTTTTCTACATAACTGCGGGTTTGGATTGTACTAATAGTAGGTGCGTAAGTACTTGGTCGGCCGATTCCCATTTCTTCTAAGGCTTTAACTAAGCTTGCTTCAGAGAATCTTGCAGGTGGTCTAGAAAATGTTTCGTGTGCTTCAAGGCCTTTTAGCGAAGGTGTGTCGCCATTATTGACCTGAGGCAAAATAACATCGTCTTTACCGCCGCCGTAAACCTTTAAAAATCCGTCGAATGTAAGTACTTCACCCTTAGCTAAAAACGGAACAGACTGTCCGCTGGCAGCTATAGTTATCTCGGTTTTTTGGATTGAAGCAGCAGACATTTGACTTGCGACAAATCTTTGCCAGATAAGTTTATATAATTTTTCTTGCTGGCCATCGTCGCCGCGTTCAAGTGCGTTTATGTCTGTTGGGCGTATTGCTTCGTGCGCTTCTTGAGCACTTGCATTTTTAGTTTTAAACTGACGGACCTGATGGTATTTATCGCCGTAATTTTTATTAATGTAATCTGTTGCAGCGCTTATAGCTTGACCAGATAAATTGGTGCTGTCGGTACGCATATAAGTAATGTGCCCGTTTTCATAAAGTCTTTGAGCTATCGTCATAGTTTGACGAACGCCGTAGCCTAATCTTCGTGCTGCTTCTTGCTGCAAACTACTTGTAGTAAATGGTGCGCTAGGGTTTTTGGTTCCTGGCTTTTGTTCTACATCGGTTATTGTAAAGTTTGATTCTATTGATTTATTAACTAAAGTTAATGCTTCTGCGTAAGATTCTATTTTATCTTTTCGTTCTGCAGGTAATATTGTTCCGTCTTTTAATTTAAATTCAGCCAATATTTTAAAAGAACTGCTACTTTCAAAGGCCTTAATATCGCGTTCTCGTTCTACGATAATTCGTACTGCAACAGATTGTACGCGACCTGCGCTAAGTCCAGGTCGAACTTTTTTCCATAGTACTGGGCTTAGTTCATATCCAACAAGTCGGTCAAGTACGCGACGGGCTTGTTGGGCATCTACTAAGTGTAAATCAACTGTTCTTGGATTTTTTATCGCTTCTAAAATAGCAGGTTTTGTAATTTCATGAAAAACGATACGTTTAGTAGTTTTAGGGTCCAATTTGAGTGCTTCGCAAAGGTGCCAAGATATAGCCTCCCCTTCTCGGTCTTCGTCACTTGCTAGCCAAACTGTCGCATCTTTGGCTAGTTTTCTTAGTTCTGCTACTACCTTTTTTTTGTCAGTTGGAATCTCGTAAGTAGGAATAAAGCCGTTTTCTTTATCTATACTCATGCCTTTTTTTGGCAAATCACGAATATGACCAAAGCTACTTCTTACAGTATATTCGCTACCAAGATACTTCTCGATAGTTTTAGCTTTAGCCGGACTTTCTACAATTACTAAATTTTTATTTGCCATAAATTCCTGCTTAATGTTAACACGTTAACGTGGTGCCTCGCTACACTAACAGGCTTATACATACTTATGCAAATCTATTTTAGGGCCCACATGTTGCCGCCTAGTGCGCGAATTTTGCCGTTTATTTCTAACATTGTTAGCGTTTGAGCAAAGATAATACTATCTAAATTGCTTGCTTCCTGAATCATGGACCCGTCGGTTATTCCCTTAGAAATAGCAATAAGGATGGCCGTTTCTGAGTTGTTGTTGCCAAATAAGTTTTGCTGCCGATCTTTTTTAACTAAGTGCATTGCATTTAATATGTCGTCAACATTGGTTATTAGTTCGGCGCCAGTTTTTATTAACTGATTAGTACCTTCGCTAAGACTGCTGTTTATAGGTCCTGGAACGGCTAAAACGGGTTTACCTAAATCAATCGCAAACGCTGCGGTATGTAATGACCCACTTCCTATAGCTGCTTCTGTTATTACTACACAGTCTGCTAACGCTGCAATTATTCGGTTACGGGCAACAAACTGATGAGCCATAGGAGGCATGCCTTCTGGGTATTCTGATACCAATGCGCCATTTGCGCTCAAAATCGATCTAGCGAGGTCTGTGTGCGACGAGGGGTGTATATTATCTAGGCCACCAGCAAGTACAGCTATAGTAGGTGTGCCTGCTTCTACAGCCATACGATGAGCCGCAGAATCAACACCTAACGCCAGCCCACTTATTATCACAACTCCAGCATTGGCTAGTTCGGTCGCGATTTTTTCTGTAACGGCCCTGCCGTAAGCAGACATCTTGCGTGATCCGACTATTGCTACTGTAGGTCTGGTTAAAAGTTCATTAGGTTCTATGCCACGATAAAAAAGCATCGGCGGACTGTCGTGTAATCTATTAAGTCGATCACCAGTAATACCATCAAGCTTATGTTTGTGTATACTTTTATTGCTATTCATACAAATTAGTTTCTTACTATTGACATAATGAAACATTTTTGCTATAATTGCAACCTGTTAAGTACTTTAATTGTACTTCATGCACCTTATACCCAAAATCAATGCCGTAAGTGTTACGCAAGTAACAATTACGATGTTAGGTTGTTTTAGAACGTGTTTGCAAAGTAGAAGTCGTTGTTACCCTCCGCGTTCTTTTGCTCCAAGCGCTTTAGTCGAAAGATTAAAAGCGTTCTAAGACAGACTAACCCCTTTAACCCCGCACCCGCCTCTCGTTTTTTTGAGTTTTGGCTTGTGGTAGCGGACAAACCTAGAGTGGGCTTTTTATTGAACATCTTTTGCGAGTTTGTTTAATAAAAAGAGGCCTTCAAGGTGGGTTGAAGGGTGTTTCTTAGGCTTAAGTTAACTTGAGCCATAAAATCGACTACCAGCGGTGCCCACCCCCTCTGGTAGTCGTTTTTATTTTAAGAATACCCTTAGCGGTGCCCAGTCGCATTCTGCGACCCCGAAACTACGTCTATCAAAACAAGTTTTGAAGAGTAGGTTTCCTTGCAAAATGCCGAATGGCATTTCTCACCCTCTGGTAGTCGTTTTTATTTTAAGAATACTACCCTATTAAATTATGTAAAATAAACCTGAATAGCCATAAATGTGCTATAATTGCAAAATAATGGATAAAAAATTCAACACAAGTTTTGATAACTCTGCAAAATATTATGATTGGGCATCACAATCTAAAGTAAATAAGCCTTTTCACTTTGTAGTTTCTAGAGCACTTTTTGGAATTATGGCAGTCAAAAATGGTAATTTTGTATCCGAAATACCAGAATCAGTAAAACAAATAAAAGGTCCAGCCGTTATTGCTAGTACTCACCGTTCTTGGTTAGATATTCCATATTTTGTACAGGCTACAGAACGTGCCGATCTTCGTTATGCACGCCCGGTAGCAAAGGATTCATTGTTTAAAAGTAATTTTTTGGCACTAGTTTTTCACAAATTAGGTGCCGTTGCAGTAGATCGTAAACAGCCTAATTTTGAAGGCATAAATAAATCGTTTGGGTCTTTTTTGGACGCTGGTAACAGCATTAATGCATTCACCGAAGGTACACGCGTTAAATCAGACACACGTACAGTTTTACAGCCAAAAAAGACCGCATTTCATCTTGCCCTTCGGCACGAAGTACCTATTGTGCCGCTTGCTATAGCAGGTGTAGCTGTGGACGATAAACGCAGTCCATTGTGGTTTGGTAAACCAATTGTTGCAGTTATGGGAAGCCCGATATACCTACCGCCTTTAATCGAAGGCGACGACCGAACTGTTCAAAAATTTATTTTTTCTCAGACGCGCGAACGTTTAGTCGAACTTCATATTGCTCAGCAAACTTGCTTAGATGAAGCGTACAACATAAGAGACAATTACTAAATTTTAGAGTACGTTTCTTGTTTCTATAAACAAACTACCACTAGCGCTAAATTCACTTATGATACTAGCGACTTCTTTAACTGTAGACGTTAAAAACTTTTGTTCTTTTTCGTTAAATTTTGCCAATACAAAATCGGCGCTATCCATTTGTTCTGGTTTTTTAGGACCTATTCCAACACGAATTCGTCCAAATTTATCACCTAAAACAGTAATAATAGATTTGATTCCGTTATGTCCAGCGGCGCTACCATCAATACTGGTTCTGATTTTTTTAAACTCAATATCCAGTTCGTCATGGACTATTAAAATATCCGACGGACTTACTTTATAAAAATGCGCAATTGACTGTACTGCTTCACCAGATAGGTTCATAAAAGTAGTTGGTTTAGCCAATATTACACGCGTGCCGGCAACAGTTTGACTTGTTACGGCAGATTTTAGGTCCTTTTTAGACACCCAGTCAGGAAAATTTTGTTGCTGCGCATAATAATCAACTGCTTCAAAACCTACATTATGCCTTGTGCCTTCATATTCTCGTCCAATATTGCCAAGTCCTACAACAAGAATTGTTTTATTAGAACCAATAGTATAAATCGGCGCATGCGTACCGGTGTCGGTTTTTTTCATAAATAAAGCCATTACTTAAGAGTATATATGACCTAAGCGACTTTATTTGATTATTTTGCGGCTTTTTTGGCTTTTTTGTCGCTTGTTCGGGCTACTTTTTTACCAATTTTACGAAGATTAGCGTTTTTGTTTTGCACGCCACTTTTACCTTCTGGTTCGTCTGTCTTCTTTTTGTCGATGTCGCGGTCAATAAACCAAATTTGCAAAGGTGTACCTGCAAAATCATATGCCAATCTAAGTTCGCGTTCTAAGTATCGTCTATAACTCCAGTGGACAAACTTTGTCTGACTTCCATATATTCTGAATGCAGGAATAGGGTTTTCTTCTTGGATCATATAACGAAGCTTAGGTTGCTTGTTGTTAGTTCCTGCAGGAGGATGTCGGTCAACCATTTTGCGTAACCATTTATTAAGTTCGGCAGTTTTAAGAACCTGAGTTCTTTTTTCCATAATTTCTAGTACTACTTCAAAGATTTTTGATACGTTTTGACCAGTTACGCTACTTGTAAAAATAAGGCTCGCCCAAGGCATAAATTTAAAATCTTCAATAATTTTTGGAGCCATGCTGTCGCGTGTGTAGGCGTCTTTTTCTACGCTGTCCCACTTACTTACGACTATAATTAGTCCTTTACCAGCTTCTTTTACAAGTCCACCAATTTTTTGGTCAAGCGCAACACTTAGTTCGTTGGCGTCTAGTAACAATAAACAAACATCGGATTGTTCTATAGCCGACAAACTACGTAAAACACTAAAGTGTTCAATACCGCGTTCTATTTTTCCGCTTCGTCTAATTCCGGCAGTATCTAATAATTCAATTTCGCGGTTATGAAATTTAACTACTGTTCGGTTAATGTCGCGGGTAGTTCCTGCCCTGTCGGCTACAATTGCTTGTTGCTTTAGGCTAATTGCGTTAAATAAGCTACTTTTACCTACGTTTGGGCGTCCTAGTAGGGCTACTCTTATGCGATCTGTATCTTCTGTAATAGAAGCCGTTGGGATTAACTCTTCTAGCGCGCCATACAAGACCTCTAGTCCACTTCTGTGAATAGCACTAGTAGGAATCATGTTTTTAATACCAAGACGTTCGTAAGGGGCAGCTATGCCCTTTTGAGCCTTATCGCTCTTATTTATAAGCAAAATTACAGGTTTACGGCTTTTAAGAGCCATTTTAGCAACGCGTCGGTCTTCTTCACTGATGCTTGTATGAGCTTCTACGACTACTAAAATTACGTCTGCACTGTCGGCAGCTTGTAGGATTTGTTCCTGAATAGTAAATTCAAAATCATCTTCGGCGTCTTTCATTCCGGCAGTATCTACTAACCAAAAATCATGTCCATCACTAGTGGTCGCTCGGGCACTAATGCTGTCGCGAGTAGTTCCTGCTTCGTCGGCTACAATAGCTTCTCGTCTGCCAATGATTGCATTAAACAGACTAGACTTGCCAACATTGGCACGCCCGACAATAGCGACAATAGGAACTTTTTTACTCATGTTGTAATGATTATAACAGATGTAGTCACTTTTGTAAAATGCACATTTTATATAATAAACGTACTGTGTGATTTAGGATTTTGAGTGGTTAAATTACGCCCAATAACTGCTTGGGTTATATTTACTAAAATTTATCCCACTGCTCCATATTTCTAAAAGTACTGAAGTCTCTATTGCTAAAGCAGATATAGGTGATAGTCTTGATTTTAAATCTGCTGGGATATATAAACGCATTAAACTATTATCAAACTCTATTTGTTCGTTTGTGGTTGGATTTTGGACCAAATAATCGCCACAAGTTCGACTATGTTCGCTTATATTTTTTGTTAAATCAGGAAAAATCTCTGACGAATCTTTAATAATCGTATCTTGAACGGCGATACTCTTAGCAGTTAATAAATTTTGTCTAGAATATTGTTGAATACGGTAAGCAATGCCGCAGGCCGCAATTAACGCATCGGTTTCTATAGTACTAGAATTGTCAGAATTGATTCTTATAACTTCAACTGCCGACTGCCATGCGTCTAGGCCATCGTCACACATATTATAAAATTCAGACTTAGTAGCCAATAATTCGGCATTTTGTATCTGTGATTTGAGTATATTAGGATCTGTATTCATGGTTATTTACTAATTACGTATTTTCCTTCTTCTATACCATTTAGGGTATATTCGCTTACCGATAGTCGGCTTAAATTAATTACATCATAGTCAAGTAGTGCAAATGTTCGTCTTATTTGACGGTTGCGACCTTCATGCATAGTGACTTGCCATTGTTTTTTGTCTGCACTAATTAGTGAAAGTTTTAACGAACTTAGTCCGTCTTCTAGCTTAACGCCAGATTCTATTGATGCCTGGTCAGCTTGTGATAAGGCATGATCAAGAGTAGTATTATAAACTTTTTCTTTTTTAAACGATGGATGCGTTAGTTGCTGCATTAATTCGCCATTGTTTGTTAATATAACAAGTCCCGAACTGTCTTTATCTAATCTTCCAGCTATGTCTAAATGGTGATATTTAAGAGGTAGCAGTCCATAAACTGTTGGTGCACCCTGCCCGTTTCGGCTGCAAACATAACCGATTGGTTTATTTAAAAGTAAAACTACTTTAACGTCGTTATTCATTTTTGTGCCAATTCGTTTACCGTCAATAGTAACAATGCTGTCGTCGTCGGCAGTTGTTCCTAAAATAGCAGTAACTTCGTTTACTGCTACACGCCCACTGGCAATTAGTTCATCTGCTTTTCGCCTAGAATGCAAACTATGCGCAGCGATCCATTTATTTAATCTCATAGCTATAGTATAAAGTAATTATCTAAAAAATTATTATTTTGACTGCTTTAAAAATGCAGTTAAGTTTTACAGAGCTAATGAACTAGGGTCAATACCACCGGCAGGTTTTGCAGTTGGTGTGTTTGTAGGTTCAATAACAGATCCTGATACATGGCCGTTTTCGGAAGCTTCTTCTTTTGCTGCAAGTTCGTGTATATCAGGTCCAGCAGGCGTAACTAAAGGTTGAATTACTTTTTCTCCGGACGTAGAAGGTGATGTTACGGGATCGGCCGCTACAGGTGTACTTTCGGCAGGCTCTGTTGTTACTGGAATAGTAATAGATGATTCTGTAGTTGGCGCTGGTGTTGTATCAATGATGTTTTCTATTTGCTTTGCTATTACTGCTTCTTCTTGTTCGAGTGTCTGCGTAGCTGCTTCGTTTACTACGGCATATGCAGAAGTGACTTCTGCGCTATCTGCGACTATTGGTGTTACTGCGGCGTCTGGTTCGACCGTTGTTTCGGGTGTGGTTGCAGGAGTGGACCATAATTCATCTGGTTGTTTTTCTATTTCTGGCATTTCAGGTACTTGTACTACAGGTGCTTGTTGCACAATTGGGCTATTAAGGTCAGTAATACCGGCTGTAGCTGATGTTACTGTGTTTGCTGCTATGTTACTAACATCTGTAGCTGGTTCTTCGGCTGTTTGCTCTACTTGTACTGCAACTACTGTAGGTGTTACAACCGGTTCGACTACTGCTACGGGTTCGACTTGAGTAACCGGTGCAACAACAGGTGTAGGTTCTGGTGCCGGTGCGACAGCCGGTGCCGGTGCAGCTACTGCAGGGCTTGCGCCTGTAGTGCCTTCTAATACTTCATGAGCGACTTTTGCAACATCTTCTAATGTAACCTGGGATTTAACTAAGTATCTATTTGCGCCTAACTTTGATGCTCTTTCTTTGTCTTCGGCCTGGCTAAGTGCTGTCATCATTATGACTTTTACGTCTTTAGTCTCTGGGGTACTACGCAAAATATCTAGCATGTCAAAACCGCTAATCTTAGGCATCATTACATCCGAAATAATAAGATCTGGACGTTCCTTTACGGCTACCGCCAATGCTTCTTCTCCGTCGCGGGCTGTTACAATTTCGTAACCTTCTGCAAGTAATCTTGCTTCATAAATTTCGCGCAAGTTATTGTCGTCTTCGACTAGCATTATTTTGGCCATCGATCAGTATCCTTTTCTTTGTAATGTATTCATAATATGCTTTATAAGCTCCATTGTATCACGCTTATGTTGTAGGTGATATTATTTCTGCTCCACTGTTTATTTGACTTGCTTGATGTAGCTGTAATTGTGATGCTTTTTCGGGGCTTAACCTCTGTAAATTAATCAAAAAAGTGCTTCCCATTCCAACAGAGCTTTCTACCCAAATTCTGCCTTCATAAAGTTCTATAATTTTTTTACATATAAATAGTCCAAGTCCTGTTCCGCCAATTGTTCTAGTAGTAGTATTATCTACACGATAAAATTTTTGAAACAGATGAGATTGATCTTCTACTGGTATACCAGGACCTGTATCGTGAATCCTAAATTGAACAACTTTGTCGTCGCCTGTAATGCCAACTGTTACTTTGCCGGTTTCGGTATATTTAACTGCGTTATCAAACAGGTTAGTTATTACTTCACGAATTCTATCTGAATCTACAAACACGTAATATAACGGCTTTATGACTCTACTGGCGTCAGAAAATCCACTTCCTGCAGCAGAGCCAACTATAAATTCCATATCTAGCCCCTTTTTTTCTGCGCTAAAACGAAGATCCTGAGTAAGTTTTTCTAAAAAATCCCCCATTTCTACTACTACTGGGTGACTACTTAAGCGACCATCTTCGGCTTTTGCGCTTGTTAACAAGTCCTGAAAAAGTCTACCTAGTCGTTCTGTGCTTTCGTGTGCTTTTTCTAAAAAGCCTTTTGCCTTAGCGTCAACTTTACTTACTCTTTCATTAAGTGCTAACGCCAAATAGCCTTCTATGGCTGCTACTGGTGTACGCATTTCATGACTAGCAGTACTAATAAAGTCAGCACGTTGTTTTTCGGCTTTTCTTTGATCAGTAACGTCTCTAAAAACTCCAACAATTCCCTGAAGATTTCCGTCATTTTCTAGTAAAGGTGAAATGCTAATATCTACAGCAATATTTTTATTATTTCTGCTCATAATCGTAGATAGGTTGTCGTGAACTATAGATTTGTTTATTAATGCTTTTGCAAAAGGATGTTCGTTTTCGGGGTATTCAATGCCTTTTTCGTCGACTATTTTTATAACTGACCTATAATCTACGCCTACAGCCTCGCCGGATAGCCATCCAGTTATTTTTGCGGCTGCTGGGTTAAATAAACCAATAACCCCATCGGCGTTTATTTGTATAACTCCGTCATCGATTGAGTTTACAATAATATCGCTTTTTACTCTCTCACTCTGAAGACTATTAGCTAGTGCACTATTGGTGCTCTTCTTTTTTTTGAATCCGAATAGTCCCATAAATTGTTTGTCGAGTCCCACTATTAAACTTATGTTTATATAGTTTAATTATCGCTCTTTTATTAAGTATAAGCAATGTTAATTGTAACTGGTGGCTGTAATGCCGCAGCAGCAAGGCTTTTATATAAGAACTCACGAGTAGATACGTTTTCGCCAAATGAATAAAGTAGTCCTAAAACTATTCTGTCTATATCCCAATTTTCGACTATCTCAAAGATTCCGCTTGGATCAATTGTTCCCGGAAAACCTAATTTTAATGCCCCATATTCGTTATGAAAAGTATTTGATGCTTGAAGGTTTGGTACAGTTTGTAAAATTACGGCGTTATTTATGTATCCTTGACGTTGTCCATACGATACCAGGTCAAAAATATTAACTGTTAATTTGTTACCTAAAATATCTTCATTATTTTCATTGTTCATAAAAATTCATTCTAAATTATGATTTTAGATTGTCATACATGAACATTTAATACAATAAATTTTATGGCTTTTTAACAGTATTAATTATTGGCAAAGGTACGTTGGCAGCAATTAATGATGCCGGCGGTAAGCATTCGGCGCCGATATTACCTTCTGTTGAAGCAGTTATTTGTCTTATATGAAACGTATCAGGAATGTCTGTAGCTAAAAACGCAGCTATTTGATTGTCGGCGTATCCATCTAACTTTTTTAAAGTAAGTCCTAAGTATTGACCCTTAGTAAATCTTGTTCTTCGGCCGCCTAATTCGGCACATGCCTTAACAGACAAAAACCAGTCATTAGGTAGAGGTTCAGTAACTACCGGTACTGTTTCTGCAACAACTTGTACAAGAGTTGTTTCTGGTGGAATCGTAGTTTCTGCAACCGTAGGTTCGGTGACAGGACTAGTTGTAGTGCTTGGTTCTGCCAATATCAAAGTTTGTCCTGACTGAATTTTGTCAGGGTCAGCAATAGCGTTCCATGAAACTATTGATTCTAAAGGTATTTTGCATCGTTTAGATATTTCACTAATGCTGTCACCCTGTTCGACAACTTCTAGCGGTCCACAACTGGTTAAAAGTTTCATAGATGTAGTGGTTGACTCTGTAGAATTTAAAACAGATGTAACAGGTGCTACAAGAGGCGGTAAAGACTGGGGTTCATTATTTGTTTTATTACAAGATGCTACTCCAGTCGCTAACAATAAACATGCAGATCCTGCGTATATTCTATTTTTGTAAATTTTAATATTTGTTTCTCTGCTAGGAGAATTTGACGGGCTTCCAATTATTGGTACGCCCATAGATTTTTCTAAATTTGTTAATCTGCGCATATTATTCCTTAAAGTAATCCAGTATTTTTAGCGCTCATAAGCCAGGCGGTCCAGCCATCAGAAGCTTTTCCGTTCATTACTTGGTTCATTAAATCTTCAGGAAGTTTAAGCCCAAAACTGTCTACCCATTTGTTTATAAATTCAGGTGTGTAAACATTACCTAGCGACTGTTTGTACAGCTCAAATGCCACGCGCACGCATCCTTCTAGGTCGTTCTGAAGATTGTCGTATTGTATGTTCCAGCCGTATTTTTGATTAATCTTATTAATAAAGTTTTTGTTAATTTTATTAATCTGGAACACGCATCTGTCGCCAGTAGACTTGTTCATAGATTCGTTATTAAGGCCAGATTCTGCAAGCCCTACAGTTAAGGCTTGCTTAACTACGTCGGGCGACACACCACCTTCTACTCTCCAAACATAATCAACCATTCGTTGTACTTCGGCTGGTGCGGTTACACTGTTTTTGCTGTTTCTTAATTTAACTTCAATGTGTTCCCCGCCGTTGTATGTGTTTATATATTCATCTGCAGACAGTACGAACGCGTTAGTTTTTTCTGTATTTACAACTACCGGTGCTTCTTGGGCAGTTACTGCGACTTCTGGTGTTGTCCTACTGTTATTTACCAAAAAATCAGATGTATCAAAATCAGGAAGATTAGCTAACGCAGGCGCCGGTCGATTGCTATAACTCTGACGTTTAATCTTTAATGATTCTACTAAATCAGGGTCCATATTTACGTAGTTGTATTGGCAGCTTTTAGTTGTGTTTGGCGTACCAATAATGCCGTCTTTAGATTCATTATTTACGTTAGAATTTTCGTGTGCGTGGGTGCTATGATCTGATGCATAATAAGCAAGTTTTTCTGTTCTACCCAACGATCTAACGCCATTATTCACATTTTTTACGACATCTTTGTCACCAAATACAATTCCTTCGTACAAGTTTTCGCCGTAAGGGTTTAATGACAATCCTTGCAGGATCATCATTTGAGTTGTCATTTCTGGATTGTAATTTGGCGAAGTTACGTCAAATACTGGACCGTTATTCCCTACCGAACTGTCCATTGTAAAATCACGGCTAATAGTATCGCCTTTGTCCCCATTTTGATGTGTTTTGTGATCGCCAGATACTCTGTCGCGTATTACTAAAACACTATCACGGTAAGCCGCCCATTGTGGTTGCTGTAATAACCATTCGTAAATTGCTATGTCGGTCATTGTGGCTAATATTTCGCTAGGTTTAGCAAAAAGTTCGGTAGCACAAGCATCTGGGCTTGCAACCCAAGGCATATCTAGTGTTGGCGCCGGTATTCCGTAAAAAGCTTCAGGATTAGGAAAATCACCAGATTTGTCAGGGTGATTTTGCATCAGCAAGATGTAATTGTAGGCTTCCTGAGCAGATTCTTTAGACAATACCCCGTTAACCGAAACACTTTTGCGAATTGCTTCAATTGCTAATCCGGTTAGCTTGCCAATAGACTCTGGTTGTAGCGGCATTGCTGGAATAACTACAGTGTCTGCAGGCTTTTCTACAACCACTGGCGCTTCTATTACGGGTGCAGGCTCTGTAGTGGGTACTTCTTTTGGTACTTCTACAGCAGGAACTTCTGGTGCTGGTGCAACAATTTCGGGCGGTGTTTGAACAATTGGTGGTTCTACAGGTGCTTCGTTTGCAGGTTCTGCAGGAACAACAACTTCTGGCGTAGTTTGACGAGCAATATCACTAACTATAAAATCTGCCATTTTGTTATAGTCATTTGGGTGAACTCCATCCCCACCTTCATAAAGTTCAGGATGCGCTGCTGCATAACTTGCCCAGTCAATTTTATTAATATCTAATTCTTCAACAAGCTGATCAATTTTAGGATTTCTTGACTCGTCACGAACAACGTTTTTATCACCACTTTCGAATTGGTTTACTACAAAAATCTTTGGCATGTTTACGCCGCGACTTTGTACTTCTGTTTTTATTTGATTTACGTACCAACGCAAATTTTCTGCAAATTTGTTGTCATTTTCTTTTGCATTTGTTCCTAGTTCAAGAACAATTACGTCTTTACTTAATATGTCGTCAAAGTTTACAGGCTTATTTAAAGCCTCTGTTAATGATCTTCCGGTAGCTGCGTCTTCACTAGACACATTCATACCTGCGGCGCTACCTACACTATCTATGTTGCCTAGGCTATGCATTCCTACGGTTAATGAATCACCAATAAATTTTACTTCGATATTTTGTTTAGGAGTGTTTATTGGCAAGATATCTGGCGGTGTAATAATACTAGTTTGGACTTTGGCTTTTGCAGGTTTATTAAAACGAATAGACACGCTTTCGGGGATTATAAATCCTTTACCAACTAGTGACTTTGCTGCATCTTCAAAGGTCATAGAATTAACAGCCAAAACCTCTTTTGCGTCTAAAAATGGACTATCCGAACCTTCGGCTTTTAACATTCCAATAAGAGTATCTCCTGGCTTTTCTAAGGTCAGAACTACTTGTTCGTTAGGAGTTGACGTAACAGGAACATTTGCTTTGGGCAATATACCTGCAGGGACAGCAATAGGTACACCAGGACGAATATGTCTAGCGTCGTTAGCCGACATTCCGTTATATTTTAAAGTTTGCTTGGCCGCATTATATGGGTCTTTTACGCCTAGTTCTTTTAGTACACTAATTATTGAACCACCTGCAGGTAAAGATATAGTGTCTGGGTTGCTTGATGGGTCTGTTTGATTTACTTCTGGAATTCCAAGTCTAGAATTACGCTCGTTAATGGTCGTATTGTCTACGTTCCAGGTCGAACCAGCAGCCACTTTAAGATTAGTCCAAACACTTTGGGGTATTCCCTTACGTTCCATATCACGAGCTATTTCGCCGACTGTATATCCCTGTTGTCGAAGTTCTGCAAATACCGAACTTCCTTTGTCGACTGTTACGTGATCAGGACTATCTTGACTAGATTCTGCAGAATCGTTAGAGCCATCGGCATGAGCTAAGTTACCAGTTAATATTATTGCTGCTCCAGATACTAGGGCTGCGGCAGCAAGCATTTTACGCGGGCTACTTACTACAACGTTTGTGCGACCTTCATCGTAACTTAATACAAACGGTTCAAGTTCTGTGATGTATTGATTGTCTAAAGCCATGTAATTTTCTCCTTATTATGTAGTAAATCGACTATTTGCTATTTGTGACTATCCGCCTGTTTGATACGTTTGTACCTGCCAAATATTTGTAGTAGTTGTAAAGTCAGGATTTAGCGGTCCATGCATTGGCACTGTTATTTTGGTTACAATTGTATCTTTTGTGTCATTTGTTATATCTGTATTCGAAGCAACTTCTGTACCGTTTTCTTTTATGTTTTGTAAAATTAAATCCCGTATTTCTGGTGAATAATTAATTCCACTTAAATCGATTGTAAGCTCTGCCCCACCGTGCATCTTTGTGTATACATATTCTGAGCCGTCGTCTTTTTTACGAAGTTCTGGTTTTATGTCAAAAACTGAATCACCCGCAGTAGTAAAAGATTCGTCGTAGGCATTTTGGATTCTGTCTTTATATATTTTTGATACTTCGGCTGGAGTAGGAGGACGTGAAGGATCGGTTCCTGTTGGATATTTTATATCTACATTAATTAATGCAGGACTAATGCCATACTGCACAGAAAGTTGTTGAATCATATTTCTGCGGTAACGTTCTGTCGCATCAGCAATTATGTCTGGCTGTCTTGCATCTACTGTTAAAGCAAATTGAGTCAAAAAATACGCGCCGTTAACTAATTCTACAGAATCATTTGTACACATTCCGCAGTCAAAACCGCCTGTTGGGTCTTGGTGCGATCCGTCGGCTAGATATTCTTCGATTTTTTTATCGATCTGTTCTTTAGAGTCTTTTGCATTAAGATCAATCTGGTTGCGGTAATCTGCAAAATCTACACGTGGCTGAAAAACATCAAGTGCATCTAATGTTGCACTGACTCCCAAGATTTTATCTCCTTGTTTTTCGACAACCAATGAACTGTTAATTTTGGCATTGTCGGTGGCAAGTAAAAAATCCCCAAATATTTTTTTGCTGTATGTAGCATCTGTAAGTCCAAAAAATCCCCACAAAGCGCCGTCTTTATGGCCTTCTACCGACACAGCTACTCCAACGCGTGAATTAGCTATCATCTCAAAAGTACCCTCTACTTCGTAAGTTAAGGGGTCTATTGCGGCTTCTATTACTGGCGGCTTGGCACCTATTTCGCCTAGGCTAATATCTACTTTAGGAACATGAATTTCTTCTAAAATACGATTAGCAAAATATAGCGTTCCTACTAACGCCGCGCCTCCACAAATGATTCCAAATAGGTTTCTCTTAGATATTTCTCCTGAATCTTTAAGTTTTGGAAAATTGTCAGGGTTAATATTATTTTCACCGGCAATTATGCTGGTATTTTCTGGTTGTCGTTCACCTGGTAACATCTTATTCTCCTGGTTTATTGCATTAAATAAAGTTTTTAAACTGTTAATTTATTTACCAAATATGGTTAAAAGGTTCACCGCCACGTAAGTGCAGTAGCTGTAGTTAGTCCAAAACTCGGCTGGTCGCGTTATTTTAGTTAAGTTAAAAACTTCTACTACACATAAGTAGCGATAACGTTTTGTTTTAGATTTGTATTGTTGTGTTTACAAAAAAGCTCGACTGGTTACCCGTCGAGCTATTTACTTATCGTAAAAGAGTTCGACTGTTCGGTTTCACTAGTGGCTCGGCGGAATCTAAGTGACCATATACAGATTCCGTTTCAGCGCCCACAGTCTTGTGTGCTAAATTGTAAGCCTACATTAAACCTCATTTAAATAATTGTCAAGCGCTTGACAAAATTATTCAAACATTCTAGGATATGCGCAATGGTCGCGTGCTTATTATTAATAATGCATGGAGTTTAAACATGACACAATACGAAGCCCCTAATCCGTTATATGACGGAGAAGAAGTAGAATCAGCAATAAACAAAAATCGCTTATATAAAGCGGCATTAGTAGGAACAGGAATTTTAGGATTAGTTTCTTTATCGTACTTTGCAATAAAAAATATAGAAGCAAAAAACGAAGAAATCAAAAGTTCTAAACTCGAAGGATTGTTACGTGGTCGAGGATTTGACCAAGATGCAATAACTATAGACGTTATAGATGGTGCCAAAAAGTTGGTAGTTTCTTGCGAGCCAGCAGGAGTATCGCACAAAAATGTTAACCCAAAATCAATCGAATTATTTTTAAAAAATGATACAGCTTTTCTAAAGCTAGACCCATTAGTCGACGCAAATGGTCAACAACTAGGCGATGATCAAATATCGGAATTTCCATTACAAACTACCGAACAAATAAACCATTTTGTAGACGGATTTCTAAACACTTCTTGCGACTATTTATCTAAATAACATTTATTTATATATTAGATCTAAGAATGTCTCTGGCGTCGTAAAGTCTTAATACATCACTTGCAAGGATTACATTCAGCGGAGAAACCATTTCTGCGACTATTTCTGCTTCCGAGCTGTTGGGTTCGCCTTCTTCACTGTCAAAAGTACCAATCAAACATAATCTTGCGTCACCAAATATATTGATATTTAATGCTCCAAAACCCTGTGCTTTATATAGTGATGTGCTGTAAGAGTCTAATGTTAAAGAATAACTCTGTCCTTCGTAACATAATATATCGTCTGAATCTTCGTCGTAATTATCGTCGTCCATATCCAATAAAGGTCCATCAGTTTCTGCGTCGTATACTGTTTTTTCTGGGACAAAAAGTTCAAGTAAGGTTGAATAACCCATAACATAACCGGCGTTTCTGATGGTAGTGCGGCTTATTTTAGCGTAGTCACCACTTAATAACCTGTTTTCGCGCATTTCGCGTGCAGAGTGTTCGCTTGGTTTGCCCAATAACTCAACTGCGATTTCTTCCAACTGGTGATGCATTTCATATTCGTCGGCTAACGAAAGCACATAATCAAAATTAATATCACGTTCACTCATATTCGTTACATTCTAAACCTAAATTAATAAAATTCATATCAATAATATATTTATGTAACATTTTATAATTTCATTCGTTATAAATGTTGTAACAATATTAAATTGGAGAATTATAAAGTGGTTTATCAACACAATAAACGTGCAGGTGGCGCAATTGCAAAAAGGCTAGCTAGTGCTAAGTCGTTTGCTGTAGTAGCAGTATCTGTTTCAGGATTAGCATTAAGTTTAGTGCCGGGAGTATATGCTCGTGGATCTAACAATACAACAACTACCCCAGTAAGTGTCGTATCTACAAAAGCTTCATCAATAGTGAGCTGTTCAGACAGTTCTTTAACGATATCTGTTAATACGGTCGCTAACGATAAAGTTAATCAGATTTTAGTTCAGGCAGACGGCGTTAATGTGCGCCAACAAGCAGTTGCACGACGTGTTATATCTAACATTACTATAGATGCACCTGCGGCTTCTCGTTGGAGCGTATGGCGCCAAGAAAAAGACGGTTGGATTCCTGACTTAAACACTCAAATTCAATCAGATGGATCTTGCGGACCAAATACCTGGCTTTAATAATAATCAATCACAATAAAGTATAGGTCAAAGTAGTAACTAAATATTATGGGTTTGTTAGTACTTTTTCTTTTATCTTATTTAAGACAGTAATAAGCGGAATCTAACTTGTTTAAATTTGGTTAATTTACAAATAGTAATGTCAGTATTACCTTTATTTAGCAATGTGGATTGGGTGCTCTTTTATTTCTCTTGGCCATCTAAGAGAAACTACTACGCTGCCACCTAGTAACGTAAACAATACAGCCAAACTAACAGCGATATTTATGTGTAACCCTAATGGTGCTGCTATCATCTTAAAGCTAATCCAGGCCAAGATACCGGACAGTGCCCAGGACAACGCCCAGAACTTGCCAGATACTGACTGATAGACAAAAAACAGTGCACGCAGACCCAGCAATGCAAACACGTTACTCGAATACGCAATGAACCTATCAGGACTAACAGCAAGCACTGCCGGTACGCTATCAACAGCAAATACGATATCAGTTAGTTCGATAAGCAGTACAACAGCCGCCATAAGCGTCAACATGCGCTTACCGTCTTTTACTACCGTCATCTTATGACCAACAAATTCAGGATAGACAGGTAGTACCCTTGTGATTGTCTTCCACATCCATTTTTCGGTAATTTCTACTTTTTCTTCTCGTTCTCCACCGCCTCTGGCTTCTTGGAGTGCTTTCCAGGCGGCATGCATCAGAATTAGACCAAAGAATATACCTACCCATTCAAATCGTTTTAATAGTGCTGTGCCGGCAACAATAAATATAAACCTAAAGAATATAGCGCCAGCAATACCGTAGTTCAACATACGCCGTTCTAGTTTTGGGCTAACCTTAAAACTTGTAAAAATCAGACCTATCACAAAAAGATTGTCTAGGCTTAAAGCTTTTTCTATTGCCCAAGCACCTAGGTATTCTCCTGCAGCATGAGAACCAATGAAAATGAATACAGGAACCGTAAAAAGAAGTGCTAACGAGACGTAGATTATTGACCAGTGTAGGGCTTCTTTAAACTTAATTACGTGGTCTTTTTTGGTGTGATGCGCCTCGATTAGCGCGTATCCAAATAATGATCCTATAACTATGGCGTACATAAACCATGGCACATCATAACTTTGAGATACTTTGTTGGCAGTTGCTGCGAGGGTTGTAAGCATTATATTATTATACATATTTGTTTAGTTTTTATTTAAGGTTTTCATCTAAATTCGTACTCGTAATCGTATGATTATTTGCTTAGTATATTGACATTTATTTATTAAAATGCTGTTATATACCAATATATGACATACCCAAAAGACGATTCATTTTCAGAATATTTACCCGACAATTTTAACAGACTACGTCCACGCGACACAGCATATCCTAAAGTTGCAGAGATTTATAAATATATAGCCGACAAAGTAGCTGCATATGAATTTGGACCAGGAGTACCAGATATACTATCTGCAGAAGTATGTGATAAAGACGGTGAGCTAGAATTTGATGACGAGGTGTGGGGCGAATACACACCTGTAGAACAAGGCGGACGCATACCACGCAATGAAGTGATTTTAGAATGTATAGATAGCATTATTAGCATACGGGGGCTATATAAAACAAAAGCAAATAAATCAGATGCAGATCATGATTTGCTTATCGTAACATTTTTAACAGATGCCTCAGAGCTTATTCCTAGTGATGGTTTAGTAATAAATGAAGGAGAAATTCCCAAAGGGTTTGGTGAAATCGTATTTGGACGCGAAATGACACCAGTATTGGTGTCGGACGATAAATCCGAACATAATATCTTTAAAGGTGGATTTAATGCCGACGCATGGGGCATAGCCGAAAAAACCGAAATTACAGATAGAGATGCAATTAGAATAGTAGCTATACTTACTCAAATGCGTAATGATGTAACGGGTTACGACCGCAGTACTTGGCCTAAAACTAAATAATTATTCGTTAGTCAGAATTCACCAATTTAAAAACGCCAGACAAGCTGGCGTTTTTAATTTGGTGATCCCAACTAGAATTTATCACTACAGTGTTAGCGTAAATTTTAGGGCTTCCTAAAAGTAACTTTTAAACTACAGACCTGCTATTTTTATAAATCTACCCCGGTCTGGAACTTCATTGAATACAGGATCATAAATTTTGCATTTTGTACCAAAATCTCTTTTAGCAGCACTGACTACTTTAGGGTTTAGTGTTCGTATTGCAATCTCGCTTGATTCGCCTGACCCGGTAGCGATTTGTCGGCACATATCACCAAAATTTTTAAGATTTCCGCTTTCTCTGATCGAGGTATCGGCAAAAATGTCTTCTATCCAAACTACGCTCTGTCCGGGGTTATTGTATTTACTGCTTATCCATTCTTGCATAGGTTTGTTATTTTCAAACGCTATATTGCGTAGACCTTGTGCAGTCGTGATTCGTGCTAGTACAGCAAGACTTATTTTGCCGGCACCAGTTTCTTCCAAATACCAAACTGTATGATGTTCAGCATCTTCTGGTTTAGTAAACTTCTTTCTTAGCTCTTCATCTGAATACGCAGGTTGTTCTACGATCAATTCGCATGCAGTACAAAAAGATCCAACCTGTAGGGCGCTAAATCCATCTGGGCAAGTTGGCGTCTTTTCATTTTTTGCGCATTTCCCTACTTCATTCCAAGGTGCCTGTGCAAAAGCATACTGATATATATCAGTTAGTTCATCAACACGCCCACTCATTGCCTGCTGAGAATATGCTCTTGTAAATAATAGACCCGTTTCACTCATGTTGTTTTACTCCTTTTACGTATAACTTAGTGCGATTGTACTATCAAAAAGTATGTACAATTTGTATATTACTATAAAACTTCCTATTATTATAGTCAATTTTGTATAATAACTTAATTTAATTGACTCTTATCTGTAAAAATGATATTCTTGCATCAATAAAGAGGTATTGAAATGGCTAAAGAACAAGGTCCAATGTCAGGTTTCAGAGATTTGCTCGCAGAACAAATGTTGCCGAGGGACGATGTTCTAGATACCATAAAAGAAGTATATGGTACATACGGCTTCGTACCACTTAAAACTCCAGCGCTTGAACGACTAGCGACACTTACTGGAAAATACGGAGACGAGGGTGAAGGTCTTATGTATAGGTTTAAAGATAATGGCGGACGAGATGTCGCGATGCGATATGATCACACAGTTCCACTCGCACGAGTTGTAGCGCAATATGGTCAAGAACTACCTAAGCCTTATAAAAGATTTGCACTTGGTGAGGTATGGAGGGGCGAAAGTCCTCAAGCGGGTAGATATAGAGAATTTGCACAATTTGATGCAGATATCGTAGGTAGTTCTAGCTATCTAGCTGATAGTGAAGTTATAGCGATGATGAGTGACGCAATGAGTGCGATCGGTGTGGGTGCTGTAATTCGTGTTAACGACAGAAGATTACTAGACGGCTTAGCTCAAGAGTGTGGCATTACAGATAAAAAAGGTTTTCTTAGCCTAATAGGATCAATTGATAAAGTTGATAAAATTGGTCAAGAAGCTGTCGTTGCAGAAATAGAAGAGGCTCATGGTATTTCTGCAGCGAAAATTGTTGATGATTTCTTAAGTATAGACGGAACCACAGAGCAGAAATTATTAAAAGTGTCAGAGCTAGTTAAAAACGAGAACTCAGATGAGGGTATAGGGAGTCTTTCTTCTATACTTGGCACACTTGCATTTTCAGGGTACAGCGAAAAATCCGTTGTATTTGATCAGACAATTGCGCGTGGACTGAGTTATTACACTGGGACAATTTACGAAACGACACTTACCGATTTGCCTAGTATTGGTAGTGTATGTAGTGGTGGTCGATACGATAAACTCATAGAACAATTAGGTGGCCCCGATACTCCAGCAGTAGGCACTTCTATTGGTGTAGATAGACTTATGGAAGCCATGCGTCAACTAGGGGTCCAAAAAGATATCAAAACTAGGACTCAAGTTTATGTTACTAAGGTCGACGGTACGGTTGATAGAGAGCGTTTTGCTATTGTGCAGGGCCTAAGAAAGGCAGGTATAGCTGCAGAACTAGTGTATGAGGATGCTAAACTTGGTAAACAGATTAAAGCAATCGATAAACTTGGAGTTGAGCACATACTAATAGTAGGAACAGACGAAGTAGGTAAAAATATTGTAATTCTGAAGAACCTAGAAACAGGTGAACAGACGGAAGTTCCTAATTCAGAGCTTGCAAATAAAGTTGCTTCCTTAAACAACAAATAAAAATAAACTGAATAATTTATAATAAAATAGCAGCGAATTAACAGCTGCTATTTTTCTACCTGTTTATATAGTGCTCTAGGTTTGTTATAGTATTTTGCCCATTCTTTATCTCCGTACGAAAAATGCCACCATTCCCCATCATAAGGCGCAAAACCATCATGTTTCATCAGGTCTCTAAGCAGCCTTCTATTATTCCACGCTTCTTTACTTATAAATGGTGAAAACGTATAAGAATCTGGAATGAATTCCCAAATGTCCGTGCCCATATCTATTGGTACGCCCCTATTTAGTATCCTTATATCAACTGCAGCACCTGTAGGATGACCTGCTACCTCGGGTACGGCTATACTCCGCTGTACCGCTTCCAATAGTTCTACTCCACTGTACTGTTTCGAGTACTCCTTTTTGTATTTTTCAAATAATTCAGTCTGCACCTTAAGTGATCTATGCCCGTATACTACGTCTAAAGACATATTTTTAGAAACAGCATATAGATTTTCTGCCACTCTATATAGTCTTTCAGCTACAGATTCACGTATATATATGTCACTATCTAATACTGTCATATTGGTCGGATTTATTTGACGCGTTTTAATCAAATCGCTGGTTACTATTTTGACTAAGCTTTCATTATTCTCACGCACAGGAATGTCAATTAAATCGACGTAAAGGACCATCTTACTAGCAAGCAAGTCGTAAATTTCACTTTTTTTCATCTATAGTTTATAACTCCCATCAAAGAGGTAATCGACTGTGCCAGATATTTGCGACAATGATACCTTGTCGATATCAGGATTGAAGTGCGCTTTTGTTATTATGCCTTTTCCTGAAGGCTGTATGACATTAATGTTTACGTCATCTTTGCGGAGGAATGACATTGCTACACCTATACAGGAAGTACCGCTTCCGCAGGCTGTCTCGTCAAATATAGTATCTACGTCCCTTACCCAGACTGCAAAATCTGCCTTCTCTGTAACCTCATTAAAAAAACATACGCCAACAGCCGGTTCGCTGTTTAAATTATATTTTTCACGTAGCTCTATTAACATCTTTCGCGGAGTATTCGAAGCCTGAATTCGCGTATCGTTAACGACCATGTGCACGATACCATCAAGGCGTACAAAAATCCCCTCATCAATTAAGTATACATTTTCTTCATCATTCCTTGGTAAGGGCATTTCTACAGATATAATTCTATCTTTTACTTCAAAATTAAGAGGAAAATCCACACCCGAAGATTCAATTTTACCAACGTAGTCTTTCCCACCAGTGAGTAATTGGATAACGCTTCTAGTAGCATTTCCGCAAAATTCACCACCAAACATCTCAACTTTGCCAATACAATCTGGGTCACTTGCTTTGGTCACAAAACAACATTGTTCTATAGCAATCTCTGGCATGTCGGGATTATCTCGTTCCCAAGCGTTCATTATTCGCCTATTAAGACTTTCTCGATCAGTGTCTAATAGTTGATCGAATACTACCGCAGTTGTATTTCCGGAAGGATATACAACTACCATTCTTTTTAATTCTGTTTGCATCTCATTCCTTGCCTCGGTTTTTTTAGTTAAATGTACTCGGTTATCAATCCCTATCCTGCCGTTAGTTCGCTGTTGAACTACTACTTCTTGGACGGGTTCAAGCAAGAATCCTAATTGCTGGTAAAGTGCTATAGCGCGTGTATTTTCGGCGTTGGTTCGAATTCCATATCGGGAGGGTCCAGTTTCATCTATAGCCTGCATAAGATGCCGTAGTGTTAATTTTCCGAAACCCTTTCCCTGTAATGTTGGGTCAACAGCAAGTTCTTCAATGTAGTATAGACCGCCATCTTTATAGTAACCAGCTGCTAATGCAACAACTCCTATATCTATAAGGCTACCCACCACCATGTGGCCTTTTTGTTCAAAAATAAATCCAAGAGCGTTACGGGCTGTTTCCTCTGAAAAATATTCATTATACGGTGGATGCAGGAAAGCATTTCTATACACGTCAACAGATTGATCAATAAGATGTGGATGCATCATTTCAAAGTTACGGACGATCGTAAAATCTAATTCCGGTACGCTTGCTGCTGTCATAGTGTGCAAAATCCCCTTATTCAACAAATTATAGCATAATAAATCTTTAAATGATTTTACTAATTATAAACTTTATTTAATGTTTTGTTTATGTTATTGTATGGTAAACTTTTTAGGAGACTTAGATCAATATTATGTCAGGCAAAATACCTACAATTCCAGGCGTGACCGATGGAAGAAGGATTGATATCCAAGAATCCTGCTTTACGTCAGAATCATTGAGATCCATTGATTCATTCAATGAAACTACACGTGTACTTGCAGGTTTAACTATACCGAGGACAGTTGCGCATACCATTAGTGAACTTCAAATGTTTGGAGATAGTCATATAGATTATAGCGCAGATACACTCGTGTATGATCTAGGGCTGAGGCAGAGACAAACAGATTACTTAAGGCAGTTCACAATTAGATACGAAGGATCGATAGATACGATATTAAGTAGCGAAGAAGAGGTGGTAGCAAATTGTTTTTTCTCAAACTATTACACACTTGCTACGGATGAAGCTGCGGCATCTGAAATGTTTGCGGACAATAGCTCAATAGCAGCTATTAAAGGTTTACATCCCAAAGGATTACTACTAGTTAGTCAAAAGCAACTCGTTCATAAACCTAATAAAAAAGTTGCAAAATCATGGGCTAACCTTGATGTTATAAATAGTTCAGTTAATGAAATTGCAGAATCAGTCACAGAATTGGTCGATGCTAATAATTTACCTGGTAATGCAATGCATATCAATGAAAGTATTATATTGAGTGCGAATCGTTTGATAACAAGACTAAGAAATATTACTTATAATTTTCTTAATTCTTGAAGTATTATTGCCGTATTATCTTAAGTTATAATTCTAATATTGGTGATCCCAACGAGAATCGAACTCGTATTGCTAGATTGAGAATCTAGTGTCCTAACCGTTAGACGATGGGACCATGGCTATTCAGTATATTATATCTGATTATAAGTGTAGATTAGTCTTTCGGCCGTAAGACTAACGGGTAAGATGTCCTACCCACGTTCCGCGGGCCCAAAATTTCTTGATTGAAAACAAGTTTTCATCAGAAAGTTTACTTGCATACCGCCACTGGCGGTCTTCACGTTAGACGATGGGACCGTTGTCCCCTACTTATTTTATCAGATGTACTTCAGAGATGCTTCTTACAAAATCAAAAGAATTTTGCATTGGACATATATCTGCAACTTCGCCATTAGTGCAAGTTGCACAATAGCCTAAATACTCCATCAAGTAATCAGACGCCATCTGAATTCTACGTTCGGTGCCCAGTACCCTAGACTCTGCCAAAAGCAATTCTTCTGACTGTAAATCTTCTATTTTTGCGGCAGCAATAGTATCTGATTGTTCTGCTGCGATTTCTATAAATAAACGGGCTAATCCTGCTTGAAAGCAATGATCCTGAGGCATTTCCGGTAGATTATTTAACAAATTTGGCATAAATTGACAATATCATAAAAATGTATGACAGTAAACGATTTGTATCTAAAGAAATTTGCTAAAACAGTGTATACCTTGCATAATGAAAGTTAGATTTTAGTACGAAAGGTATTGTATGACAATGAACTTTGATCCTACGGGCGGACCATTGGCACCACCTAATGACGCAGAAATTGAACGACGTTATTCAAATAATAAACCTAAAAAAGGTAAAACTTTAAAAACGCTAGCATTAGTGATTATTATATTGGCTTTAGTAGTAATTATAGTTTTTGGAATAATAGCATTAGTAACAAAAAAAGACGCGCCCATAAAAGACGAAGTATCAACGTCCCCTTCTACGTCGGTGGCTACAGTTAGTAAAAGCGACGTTCCTGATTTTACAGAAAGTAAAACTTACCAAAACGGCCCAATGGGACTTACTTTTAGCTATCCTGATTCCTGGAAAGTGACAGAAACAACAGATAAAGGCATACGCATTGAATCTGCGGCGTTTACTTATACGTCACAAGACAAGGGTGACGTGCTGGGGCTGTTTAGGATTTATATACGAAAAGGTTCTAGGATTAATGACGGAAAAATCATAGGG
>Ga0194035_1000179_pt1 | contig 37659 bp, 36 predicted proteins | sample JunL2320m_MetaG_FD_148680 | JGI IMG/M metagenome (GOLD analysis project Ga0194035, IMG submission 148680) | Anoxic zone freshwater microbial communities from boreal shield lake in IISD Experimental Lakes Area, Ontario, Canada - Jun2016-L239-20m | ecosystem: Environmental > Aquatic > Freshwater >...
GCAGCCAGGCGGATCAACCACCAGAACGCGCTCATCCTCAGCGAGATCGCCCACGAACTCCTTGAGGGTGGACACGCAGGCACCATCGGTGGTGAACGACCCCACGTCGAACTCATCATCACCCTGGCCGAACTCGCAGCAGGAATCGGCACAGGTGAACTCACCCCCGGTAGCGGCAGTAACGAACCCACACCCATCAACATCGAGACCGCGCAGATGATCACCTGCGACTCCGACGTACGACGCATCACCACCACCAGCACGCACCACCCACCCAAAGATCAGGCAATCGCGCGAATACTCGCTGCGCCAAGCGAGATCCTCGACTACGGACGATCCGAACGAATAGTCCCACCCGGATTACGACGACGAGTCACCAAACGAGACCACACCTGCATCGCACCCGGATGCCAACGACGAGGTAAACACACCCAAGCCCACCACGTCATCCACTGGGCCACAGGCGGTTTCACGTCCCTGGACAACCTCGCACTCCTATGTGGCCGTCATCATTTCGCCGTTCATCATGAGCAGTGGGAGATCACCCCACGCCCAGGACTCCAACCACACGAACACGGCTACTGGCAGATGCAACCACCCCAACCACCCACCTGGATCACGGGCTAACACCGATACCTGGGTGAGGTCACGCCAGTGGCCGAGTGGGAAAACAAGTTGTGCCCCCGAGCAAAAGCTCGAGGGCACAACTTGTTTAACGGCTTGTTACAGAGCGGCTGTCATCTCCGTGTCGATGCCCTTGCGGCGGTCACTTGACCGGCGCCACTGGTGCAGCGGGATGTACACCAGCATGATCACGATGCCCATCAGGAACAGGCCAGGGCCTTGATCCGCTGACACCACGATGCTTGGTGCGTTCCAGCCGCCGTAGGCCCACACGACTGCCCAGAAGATGAAGATCGCCAAGGCGACCCACTTCATGAACGTTGGCAGACGGTACGGGCGGGGCGTTTCTGGACGCATGTGCCGGTACACGAAGTAGCCGAGTAGCGCGAGGGCACAGGCGAACAGGTAGCCGGCGTTGGAGAAGATGTAGATAACGAGTGGTGATCCCATGAAGACCACCAGGACCGAGGCAACGACGTTGAACATCATTGCGCGGTCGGGCACACCGTGTGCGTTGACCTTGCCAAACCACTCCGGCAGGGCGCGGTCTTCCGATGCCTGCCACAGTGAGCGACCGCAACCCATGATTGCGTTGAGCACGCTCAGCATGAGAGCCAGGATCAACGGGACACCGATGAACCACTGCACCCAGGGCGCATCCCCGAAGAGCTTGTTGGCGAACTCGGTGTAGAGGGTCAACGGGTCGTAGGTGTCGGCGGCACCGAGGACGCCGACGAACACTAGCGGGGTCATGATGTAGATGAACGCACCATAGATGCCCTCGGCTGTCATGGCGATCTTCGCGTCACTGGCTGGATTGCGGCATTCACCCACGTAGCAGGCCGCGGCCTCCATCGCGATGACGCTCCATGTGATGGGGAAGACCCAGCCCAGGTAGAACGCGGGTGAGCCGGTGACACCTTCGGGGAGACTGAATCCGGTGATGTTGGTCCAGTCGATGCTGCCTGGCTTGGCAAGGGGCAGGAGTACGAGAGCGGTCAGTGGCAGCATCGACAAGATACCGAGCACGGTTGCGAATCGGGCGCCGAGGTTGAGACCGAAGTGCGCGGGCAGGTACATGATCAGAATGCCCACGATGGCGATGATCAGTACGGTCCCGCCGATCGGGGTGCCACCGATGGCGTGCAGAAGGTCGAAGCTACCTCCTGCGGGGAGCCCGAACAGCGCCACGATGTAGGACGCGGCGAGGATCATGTTGATCGGCGCGACGGGGAACCAGCCCAGCCAGTACGACCAGCCAGCGAAGCCGCCGAGCCAGTGCGCGCGGCGCTTGCCCAGCAACGGTGTGAAGGATTCTTGCGCGTAGGAGGGCACCCCACCGTGGCGGTCGGGCCACATGACGGCCATCTCTGCCAGACACAGGCACAGCACTAGCCCGAAGAGGGTGTTGAGGCCAATCCAGAAGATCGACGCTGCGCCCATTCCCTGCACCGCGAAGGGGGCGATACCCGTGACCAGAATGGTGCCGGCCAGGCCGATGACGAAAGCGCCCCACCAGTTGGTAGTCCGCGCCAATCCGCCGGTTGCCCCTGCGTGACTTACGGTAGACATGGTGCCTCCAAGGTCGCGTTCAATGATCACGACAACTGCCCCGATATCGCGAACCTAGGGCAGCGCAGTGGCACGGTCAAGGATTTTAAGAAGGTGATTTGGCTGGACGTTTGTGCGCACTTTCACTAGCGCGGAATCACTTCTGACGTGCAGCGCTCGTCACCTCAGCCGTGCCCTTCAATTTACGCCGAACCGACGCTTCGAAGTTGCCTTCTAGGAAACCACGAACCAGGCCCTGCGCTGGTGCATCCACGATGACGTGATTAGCCGTACGAGCTTTAGCCACACGGGAAATGCTGGCTGCGATGTTTCGCGTAATCATGATTTGTCCATCGGCCCGCACCCCGAGTTGACGCAATTCCTTGATGGCGGCGTCCACTCGTATTTGTGCGTCTTCGCGCTCTCGTTTGGTCGGCAGCAGCCCGGGGTTTGGCAGACCAAGAGATGATCCGTAAATCCGAGCGATGATCAGCACGCCGACGGGGCCACGGTTTGCCAACTTCGCGCACAACTGGATCGACTCGGGGTGAAACTCACCACCAGTGGAGGCAAGTAGTACCGACACGTGTTCCGTGGGCTGCGCATCTGCCCTACTGCCGCGACGAAACACTGAACTCCAACCGTGAGTGAACTAGCGCGCTACCCCGACTGGATCGATTCCGAATTCGAGACCCGCGTCGATGAGAACGCCGAAGAGGTATTGGCCTGATGAGCGTTCACAGTGAATCAGATACGACAGCGTGCCGTCACGGTCATCTCGGATGAAATCGGTGTTGACTCCGGCGATTGCCGTCCGGAAGGCAGCGCGATTGGGAGAAACCGTGTCCGCGAGATTCACCGCGCATAGCTTCTCGAGCATACGAGTGGTGTCGGCGCCGGTCACTCGCATGAGCGCGCGGCCATGGGTGACATTGACCCACGACGCGAACTCACCCGTGCTCTCCAAGGGGAGTGCGGCGATGAGCGACTCGGGGGTCGCGCCTCGCGCTAGGAGGTACCACTCTCCGGGAGCAGATCCCACGTGCAAGGCTGCACCGACGTCGGCGGTGCGGCCGAAGGGTGGCATTGACGCGCTGAGCGGATGACCGTCAGTGGCTCGGACAACAACCTTGGTGACGTGGCTCTCGTCGGCGATGGTCAGTGCGGACTCCGACGTTCGTGTCGACACCTCCCAACCGTCGATGACCTCATGGGGTCCGTCGAACATGATGGGGCTACGCGCGATCGGCGTTGCCCACAAAGATGACTCAGCCACGAAGACGCACTCCCTCAGGGTCAACGAACGCGAGGTCCTCGCGAACAATGGCAGCGGCACGATCGCCATTTTCCAAAACGATGGTCAGACGTGAACCCGGTGTCGACAGTGATGCCGGCACGTGGGCGAGGCACACCGATCGCTTCAGGGTCGGCGACATCCGGCTCGAGGTGATTCGGCCGACGATCTCGTTGCCGTTCTCTACGATCTGGCTGGCCTCCGGTGGAACCAGAAGCGGGTCAACGGTTTCCACGGCAACGAGGTGCGAGTAGTTACCAGCGAGGGCTTCCTGCCACACCAACTCGGGCTTACCCGAGAAGTCCTCCTTGGCGAGCTTGACCAGACCGCCGAGCCCAGCTTCGTATGCCTGGGTCAGACCATCGGTGTCCTGGCCCACGATGAAGTGGCCCTTCTCCAGACGCAGGATGCGCTGTGCCTCGATGCCAAACGGCGCTACACCAAGGTCTTTCCCGACCTCGAGCAATGTCTCCCACACGTGCAGGCCATACGACGCTGGCACGTGGATCTCGTAGCTGAGTTCGCCGGTGAAGCCAATGCGCCAGACGATGCAGTCGGCAACTCCAGCAACTGTGCCTTGCCTGACCTTCATGTACCCAAAGACCGCTGGATCTAGGTCGATGTCGGTAATGCGGCTGAGCAGTTCGCGTGAGTTCGGGCCAGCGACGTTGATGCTGACGAGTGCAGTGGTGACGGGCGTGATCGTGACCTGCCATTCGCGGTGCACTGTCTGCAACCACATCTCTAGCCAGTCCCAGACATTCCCTGCACCTGACGACGTTGTGGTCATGAGGTAGTGGTCGTCACCGAGTCGACCGGTGACGCCGTCATCCATGACTACGCCGTCTTCTGCACACATGACGCCGTACCGCACCGAACCGACAGCGAGGTTATCCCAGGTGTTGGTGTAGGCAAGGTTGAGCAGCTTGACGATGTCGGGCCCGTGGAGGTCCAGCTTGCCGAGAGGCGTGAGGTCGATGATGCCGACGTTAGACCTGACGTTGAGTGCCTCGGCCTGCGGATTCCCATAGTGCTCAGGACGAATCCACTGTGCAGCGACCATGTCCTTCGCACCATGCGCCTCATGCCAGAGCTGCATCGGCGAGACCCGGTCGGGCTCGAAGACTCGACCCGCAAGTGCCCCAAGGCTGATCGGCGCGTACGGCGGGCGCCACACGGTGGTGCCGGTGCTCTGGAAATCGCGGCCTGTTGCCTCGGCGAGCACGGCCATGGTGTTAACCATCTCGAGCTTGCCTTGTGAGGGGCCCATCGCCGAGGTGGTGAAGCGCTTGGCCAACTCCGAGGAGTCGTAGCCCTCCTTCGCGGCGGAGACGATGTCCTTGTTCTTGACGTCCTCTGACAGGTCGAGGAATCCGACTGTGGTGCTCTGGAACAGGGCCGGGTGCGCGTCAGGAATCAACGCCGCCACCGGCTTGGCTGCTTCGCCGCGAGCTCGAGAAGCGGCTTCGATGCCGACTGCCCGACCATGTGCGATGAGCTCAGCCGTAGTGCCATCGCCGACGATGCCACCGGCAGCCATAACGCTCGAGTGGAACAACTCGCTCGGGGTGAACCTTGCTCCGGCCGCGTTCCACACGGGTCGATCGCCCGCCATGTTGAGCAGGCTCGTGGGTGCGGTCCATCCGGTTGCGGTGATGAGCAGATCGGCGCTCGTCTTCGAGCCGTCGCCGGCCTCAACGCCGCTGACCTGTCCGCGTCCGAGTGCACGCGTGACGTTCTCGCCCTTGCGTGCGTCCAAGACTCGAGCAATCGAAACACCAGCGGCGCGAAGACGTTCGATCGCTTCGTCGCCAGTGGAGTTGGCAGTGAATACGACCGCCGATGTGCCCGGCTTGACGGCGTGCAGCCCGATGAGACGCAATGCGGCCGTAGCCAGCATTACGCCTGGTAGGTCGTTGCCCTCGAAGACATAGGGACGTTCGATCAGGCCGGCAGCAACCACCAAGGTGCCCACGCGGGCCTTGATCATGCGCTCCTTGGCCCAGATGCCGCTTCTCTGCACGACGCCGACCCAGTTGTCGTCATACCGACCCGAGACGACGGAGTCGGTGAGGACCTCGATGTTGTCGAAGCTGGCGACCTCAGCGCGAAGGGCTGCAAGCGTGGCCAGCGATTCAGTGCCGCCGTAACGCAGGTGGCCGCCGAGTTCGTACTCCTCCTCGACGAGGATGACCTTCGCGCCGGTGCGCGCAGCTTCGATAGCGGCAGCCATACCTGCGGGGCCGCCGCCAGCGACGAGGACATCGGGATGCACGAATCGCTTATCGAAGATTTCCTGCGGGGTGCCGATGGCAGGGGGAGCACCGCCGGGCGCGAACGTCGACAGGACTTTCTGGTAGGCGGGCCACAACTTCTGCGGCTTGATGAAGGTCTTGTAGTAGAACCCCGGGCCGAGGAATCGACCGACCACCTGGTTGGCTGCGCGAATGTCGAAATTCAGTGACGGCCAAGCGTTTTGCGCGTTGACGTCATCGCCGTTCCGCACCATTCGGTGAGCGCCACGGACGTTGGGTTCCTGTCCGACCTGAAACGAGCAGTTGGGGTCGAAGAAGGTGGCGGTGATGACTCCACGCGGACGGTGGTACTTGAAGCTGCGTGACATCACGCGCACGCCGGATGCCATGAGGGCCGACACGATCGTGTCACCGGCATAGCCGCTGGCGGGTGAACCGTTCCAGGTGAAGTTCACCTTCTGGCTACGGTCAATTACTTCACCAGGCTGGGGTGCGATTCGCCAGTTACCCGACGCGCTCATGCGCCAGTCTCCTTGTCAGAGGTCGTGCTTGGTGCCGGTGTGCCGAATGGGACAACCCAGCGAACTTCGTTGTTACCGGTGTGGCGTTCGGAACTGATGTAGCGACGGCAGCCGGAACTGTGGAACCAGTGCTCGCGAACCCAACCAAGCGGGTTGTTGAACTCGTAGAGGTAGCGGCGCCACTCGGCGGGCGTGGAGTTCGCGACATCCCGCGACTTCCCGGCCTCTCCGGCGTGCCGGAACTCGGTGCTGTTGCGGGGACCGCAGTATGGGCAATCGATAACAAGCATCGTCAACTCCGATTCAGTGACCGACCGACGCTGCACCCTTTTCGCCGACGAGACGTCCATCGGCGAAACGAGCGAGGTCGAAGGCAGCGATGAGTTCAGGGGTGCGACCAGTGGCGACGAGTTGCGCCATCTGCTCGCCGGACACTGGGCCGGCCTTGAAGCCGTAGGTACCCCAGCCGACGTCGACAAGGAAGCCTTCGACCGGGGTGATGCCCATAATCGGTGAGTAATCGGGGGTCATGTCACACAGGCCCGCCCATTGGCGCAGCAACTTGAGCGACCCGATCGAGGGGATCAACTCCAGGATGTGAGTTGCCAGGCCCTCGGTGAATTCGAGTGATCCGCGTAGTGAGTAGGACGGGTAGGGATCGACGCTGGCCCCAAAGACGAGTTCGCCTCGGTCGGTCTGGCTCACATAGACGTGCAGTGAACCCGACACGATCACAGCGGGTAGGAACACCTTGACGGGTTCGGTGACCGCAGCCTGCAGTGGGTGAGTGACCAGCGGCATCTTGACATCGACCATGTCGCAGATTGTTGAGGCCCAGCCGGCGGTGCAGTTCACCACGATTGGCGCAGAGATGTTGCCGCGAGAGGTTCGCACGCCGGTGACCTTGCCGCCGGCGGTCTCGATGCCGAGCACCTCGGTTTGCTGGTGGATCTCAACACCGAGGTGGCCGGCTGCGCGGGCGTAGCCCCAGTTGACCGCATCGTGGCGAATGATGCCGCCGGGCGGGTGGTAGAGGGCGCCGAGAATCGGGTAACGCGCGTGGTCGGTGACGTCGAGGTAGGGGACGATCTTGCCGACCTCTTTGGCGTCGATGACCGAGCTGTTGATGCCCTGCAGCTTGTTGACCTCTGCGCGCCAGTGCATAGTGCGCAAGGATGCGTCATTGTGCGCGAGGGTGAGGTGTCCGCGCTGCGAGAACATGACGTTGTAGTTGAGGTCAACCGCGAGATCCTCGTAGAGCTTGACTGACCGGTCGTAGAACCGCACGCCTTCGGGGGTCAGATAGTTCGACCGGATGATCGCGGTGTTGCGGCCGGAACCACCACCGCCCATGTAGGCCTTCTCGATCACCGCGACATTGGTGATGCCGTGGTTCTTCGCGAGGTAGTAAGCGCACGCCAAGCCGTGTACACCGGCGCCGATGATGACGACGTCATACGACTTCTTGAGCTCATGCTCGTTGAAACTGCGCGGCCAATCCGCGTGAGTAACCCCGCGGCGGAAGATGTCGAACGCGGAGTAGCGAGCTGGACGGCTGCCCTTGCGAGCTCCGCCGACAGACGCAGTGGGGGTACGCGATGTTGACGCGTTACCGAGTGCCATGGCCATATGCCTTCACTGATAGGAACTGAACGGGCATTGTGATCAAGGTGCGTGGACCGTGTGGTGCTTCACCGTCGAACTGAAGTGAGTCGCCTGGCTCAAGGAGATAGGTGGACCCACCGACTCCGTATTGCATCTCACCGCTAATCATGAACAAAAACTCAGTTCCCGCATGTTGATAAAGGGGGAAAACCTCTGTGCGTTCCATGAGAGTCACGAGCATCGGTTCCATGATGTGATTTGGACCACGAGTTGCGCCTAGGAGTTGGTACCGGTGTCCGGCCGCACTACGAGGGCTTAGTTCTAGGCCCCGACCTGCCTTGACGAGCAGGACGTCGGTCTCTTCTTCAAGTCCGCGGAAGAACGCGGTGATCGGTGCATCTAGTGCTGTGGCAAGCCGCACCAAAGTGCTCAAACTCGGTGTGGTCTGGCCATTTTCGATCTTGGAGAGCATTCCCTTGCTCATCCCGGTCTCATCTGCGAGACGGGCGAGCGACCAACCGCGCCGTGTGCGGAGTTCACGCAACTGAGTCGCGAGTACCCTCTCGACCGCATCTTCAAGTGATGGACGGTCGGGTGGGAGTGGCGGCTCTGCTGCGTGAACGCTCACGGTCATGGTGTAGTGGTTAGAAGCTCTGGCCGGGGATCCACGACGTGCCAGCCAGCGGAACCTTGGCCATGGCCGAGGCTTCGATGGTCAGAGCGACGAGGTCCTCAGGCTCGAGGTGGTGCACGTCGTTCTTACCGCAGGCGCGAGCGAGCGTGGTGAGCTCCATCGTGAGTGCCTTGAGGTAGTTGGTCATGCGTCGGGCCCCAAGCTCGGGATCAAGGCGCTTAGACAACTCGGGGTTCTGCGTGGTGACACCTACTGGGCAAGCACCGGTCTGGCACTCGTGGCAGTAGCCGGGGGCTGTGCCTAGGGCGGTGTAGTCGGCGGTGACGTCGATTTGCTCGCCATCGCTTTCGTAGTAGGGCGAGTTGCACCCGAGTGCGATGAGTGACGCGACACCGAGCGACACGGCGTCGGCCCCGAGGGCCAGTGCCTTAGCGATATCAGCGCCGGTGCGGATACCGCCGGAGACGATGAGCTGCACCTTGCCGGTCATGCCAACCTCGCGGATTGCCTCTGCTGCAAGGCGTACCGCGGGTAGCGTGGGGATGCCGGTGTGCTCGATGAAGACATCCTGAGTCGCGCCGGTGCCGCCTTGCATGCCGTCGACCACGACGACGTCGGCGCCGGCTGCGATCGCCAGTTTGACGTCGTTGAACACGCGGGTTGCGCCGAACTTCACATAGATCGGCTTCTCCCAGTTGGTGGCTTCGCGAAGCTCGCCGATCTTGATGGTGAGGTCGTCGGGGCCGGTCCAGTCAGGGTGACGCGAAGCTGAGCGCTGGTCGACGCCGGCGGGCAGGGTGCGCATCTTTGCGACGCGCTCACTGACCTTCTGGCCGAGCAGCATGCCGCCGCCGCCCGGCTTCGCGCCCTGTCCGACAACGACCTCGATGGCATCGGCCATTCGCAGGTGCTCGGGGTTGAACCCGTAACGCGAAGGCAGGCACTGGTAGACGAGGTGCTTTGAGGCGCGACGCTCTTCCTCGGTCATGCCGCCGTCGCCGGTGGTGGTAGAGGTACCCACCGCAGTGGCAGCTCGACCAAGTGAGTCCTTGGCTGCGGCTGACAGCGAGCCGAAGCTCATTCCAGCGATCGTGATCGGGATGTCGAGTTCGAGTGGCTTAGACGCGAATCGGCTGCCGAGCACAGTCTTGGTCTCGCAACGCTCGCGGTACCCCTCGAGCGGGTAGCGCGAGAGCGACGCGGTGATGAACGACAGATCGTCAAAACTCGGTACTTGGCGCTTGGCACCCCACCCACGGATCTCATACCGACCGCTACGTGACATGGACTGGATGTGCGAAATCATCTCCGTCGGGTACGTGGCACTTTCGCGCAACGCGGGAGTGATGTCGTCGTGGTCGGTCATCAGTACCTCTGATTCTTCAGAGCGTCGAAGTTATACAACTGCTTGGCCGAGGCAACTTTGGTGACGTTCTCGGGGTTGATGTGGTCGAAGCCGGCGGCTGCGCACATCTCACGGATCTTGGCGATGTCGGCCTCGGTGAGTTCTTCGACGCGAGCGTCGGCACCGAGCGAGCGGATCTTGCCGCCGACATAGACCACTGCTTCGTAGAGCGAGTCACCGAGTGAATCCCCGGCGTCCCCACCGACGAGGACGGTTCCGGCTTGCGCCATGAACGCACTCATGTGGCCCACATTGCCTGCTACCGCTAGGTTTCCGCCCTTAAGCGAGATCGCGGCGCGTGATGATGCGTCACCTTCAACGATGACCAGACCACCGTGTGCTGTGGCGGCGGTTGACTCGCTCGCGTTACCGCGAACTCGTACGACACCGCTCATCAAGTTTTCGCCGACACCCCAGCCGACGCTGCCATTGATGGTGACGTCGGGACCATCGCAAAGACCGGCCACGTAGTAGCCAGTGTTGCCGTTGATCGTGATGTTGATCTTGTTGGTAAGACCGACAGCGAGGTTATGTGCTCCTCGGACCTCGACCAATGTTGCTTGGGCACCGTCGGGCAGTGCCCTTAGCGCGCGGTTAACTGCAGTGACGCCCAGGGCGCGAACGTCCAGGGTCGTGGGTGCATCGGTCTGCACGCTCATCGGGTCACACCGTCCATGTGTGGATCTCCTCTGGATGTGGTTCGAACACGCGGGCGTTGTCGATACCGGGCAGGCTGGCAAGTGCGTGGTACTCGCTGGCGACTGCGACGTAGGCGTCGGTCTCGGCGATCACCATGGGCTTACACGCGAAGGCGTCACGTACAACCGAGAACGAGCGCTCGGCGGTGACAACCAGGGTGAAGAACCCATCGAATTCCTTGAGCACATGGCGCATGGCCTCTTCGAGGTCGTCACCTTGAGCCATCCGGTAGCCGATGAACTGAGCGGCAACCTCGGTGTCGTTATCGGTGATGCACCGGACCCCAGCATCGAGCAGCTGCCTGCGGATGCTTGCGTGGTTGGAGAAGGACCCGTTGTGCACAAGGGCGAGGTCGTTGCTCGGGCTGAACGGGTGCGCGCCGTCGGTGGTGACAGCAGATTCCGTGGCCATGCGAGTGTGACCAAGCGCCATGTAGCCGGTCATCGCGGGAACGTTGTAGTGATCGCAGATCTCACGGGGTAGCCCGACATCCTTGATCAGCTTCATTGCCTGGCCGACTCCGACAACGGTGATCTTCTCGTCAGCGGCGTGCTTGAGGCCCTCGTGTACTGCGGCGTGGTTTGCCGAGGTGACCAGGAAGGCGATGTTGTCGAGGATCTCGATCTCCGACGAAGTGCCACCCGCTGCGTCGATCGCGGACTGCACGGCCTTCCAGTTGGTGCTCGCGCCATCGCCGCGAAGCGACCAGCGTTGCGACCCCTGCGGGACCCCGCGGTCATAGATGGCCATACCGGCGGAATCTGGCCCGCGGGCTGTCATCTCCTCCAGCATCGCGGTGAAATGCCGGCCGAGATCGGCTTCCAGAGCCGGATCACGAACCAGCAGACCGACGATTCCACACATGTGCGGTACTCCCGTCAGATCGGTAGTGCTAAAGGATCATCGCTGCTGACATGGTTTAGGCCGGCGATGTCGTTGGGTTGAGTCACAGTATGCCATGGCATAGCCATAATCAACCCTTGATTTCCTGGCTCGCATACGGTTTCGTACAGTCACCACCTGTTGCCGAGGGGTGGACAGCCCGAATCACAGTTTCGGCTGTCGTCAACACAAGGGAGTGGTCGTGTCAGACAGTCGCGAGGAACTACGCGCCCGTGCGCAAGCCGACGGCATTGAGTTCTTCTTTGCCATGTTCGTCGACATGCACGGAAAGCCGTGCGCCAAGCTCGTACCCATGTCGAGCTTCGACATGCTCATGGATGGTGGGGCCGGCTTCGCCGGATTCGCCGCAGGCCCGATGGGCCAGGACCCCTCCGATCCCGACCTTTCTGCGGTCCCGGATCCCGACTCATACACCGTTGTCCCTTGGGAGACTGGCCTTGCCGTCCTCATGTGTGACATCTACGTCGACGGCGAGCCCTGGAACTTCTCGCCGCGCATCATCCTCAAGCGTCAGCTCGCCAAGTTGGCAGAGCGTGGCATCACCTTGATGGCTGGCTTCGAGGCCGAGTACTCGTTGCTGCGTCGCACCGATGATGGCGGCATCGCGATCGCCGATTCCCTCGACTCCGCGGCTTCGCCCTGCTACGACGTGAAGGCCCTGAGCCGTTCGTTGTCATTCCTGCAGACCACATCTCGCTACATGAACCAGCTCGGCTGGAACAACTACGCCAATGACCACGAGGACGCCAACGGTCAGTTCGAGCAGAACTGGCAGTACGCCGATGCTCTTACGTCGGCCGACCGCCTGATCTTCTTCCGCTACATGGTGCATGTGCTTGCGCAGCGCGAAGGAAAGCTCGCCACCTTCATGCCCAAGCCGTTCTCGAACCTCACCGGCAACGGCCTGCACATCCACACATCGTTGTGGGAGGGCGACAAGCCACTGTTCGTCGCTGAGGGTGAAGACCCCAACGGTCTTGGCCTTTCGCCGATGGCCTACAACTACATCGCTGGAATCCTTGAGCACGCTCGTGCTGCGGTTGCGGTCACCTGCCCGATTGTGAACTCCTACAAGCGGATGGGCGTTGGCGCACCGAACTCCGGATCGACCTGGGCGCCTGCCTATGTCTCCTACGGCGGCAATAACCGTACGCAGATGCTGCGCATCCCTGAGGGCAACAGGGTCGAGCACCGCGCCACGGACGGTGCGGCAAACCCGTACCTGGCTCTCGTTGCAGTGTTGGCATCTGGCCTCGACGGTATCGACCGCAAGCTCGAGCCAGGTGCGCCGAACACCGACAACCTCTACACGTTGTCGCAGGCTGAGTTGGACGAGCGCGGGATCAAGTCCATGCCTGGCACGTTGATGCACGCCACCGAGGAACTGGCCAAGGACGATGTGCTGCGTGCAGCTCTCGGACCAGGCCGCGATGGTGGCGACTACGTCGACTACTACATCAAGACCAAGCAGGACGAGTTCCGTGCTTATCACTCGATGGTCAGCGACTGGGAGATCAACCGCTATCTCACGTTGTTCTAATCCCTTGGTGCACTGACACTTGAGACAGTTTGCACTTAGCCAGCCGCGGCACTGCTGTTCGTAACGCAGTGCTGCGGCTGGCTTCGTTTTCGGCCCGTGAACCCAACTAGGTTCACGCAAGTATCGATGGAGGCCGACGCCATGAGTGACCACGACCTAGTCATCCGCGGAGCGCGGACGATCGATCCTGAAACAGCCCTCGACGCAATCTGTGATGTCGCGGTTGATGGTTCCACGATCAGTGTGGTCGCGGTCGGCGGTGATCTCGATCTGCACGGCGCCATCGAGCTCAACGCTGCTGGGCTGGTGCTCGCACCAGGATTCATCGATCTGCACAGTCACTGTGAAGACCTGCCATCTCGTTGGCTTCAAGTCTGTGATGGCGTGACCACTGCACTCGAACTCGAGGCGGGTCACATCGATGTTGCTCGTGACTATGCGCAGATGGCACTCGACGGAAGCCCTACGCACTATGGGTTTTCCGCCTCTTGGGCGGTTGCTCGTATGTCAGCTGCCGGACTCGACGTATCGATGGGAAATGATGCCTTCTACGCTCATTTCGACAAGCCGGATTGGCACCGCGCACTGCGTCCTACTGAGCTGGCTCGATTGCTGGAAATGCTTGGTTCTGAACTCAACGACGGTGCGTTGGGCATCGGGATCTTGCTTGGCTATTGCCGTGAGTCAGCTGCAGACGAGTATCTAGAGATTGCGGCACTGGCCGCAGATACCGGCACCCCCACATTCACTCATGTGCGTGAGTCATCCAGGCCTGACAGTGGATTCTTCGGTGCAGCAGAAGCTGTTACGGCCGCGCTGACCACGGGAGCGCACATGCATCTGTGCCACATCAACTCGACGTCGACTCGGATGATCGATCGAGTGCACGAGCTGCTGGGCCGTGCCAAAGCTCAAGGTCTTCGGATCACAACTGAGGCGTATCCCTACGGCGCTGGCTCCACTGGGATCGGCGCTGGCTTCCTCGCACCGGAGGAGTTGGTCAACGAGGGGCTCACGCCGGGCGATATCCGCTACCTGCCCACCGGTGAACGAGTGGCCACGATGGATCGGTTGGCTGAACTTCGGGCCGCAGACCCTGGGGGCCTTGCCGTCATTGACTTCTTGAAGGAGTGGGACGCAGTTGATCTGGGGTATCTGACTCGCGCCTTTGTCGCCGCAGACACAGCGGTCGCCTCTGATGCGATGCCTCTGGTGGCGCCCGCGGGGCTTGCCGAGATCACCTGGCCGATCCCGCCCGGCGTGCTCACTCACCCGCGTACTGCCGGGACCTTCAGCCGAATCTTGCGCTGGTACGTGCGCGAACTCGGACTCGTGGATCTGCCTGAGGCGATTCGTCGATGCACGTTGATACCAGCTGAGATCCTGCGCGAGATATCGCCGGACATGCGCCGAAAGGGCCGCATCCAGGTTGGGGCCGATGCAGATCTAGTGGTGTTCGACGCTGCCACCGTCAGCGATCGTGCGACCTATGACGAACCCACTCTTACCTCGACCGGAATCTCATACGTGTTCGTCGCAGGAGTGCCCGTGGTCAGTGAGGGTGTCCTCAACACGGACGTGCGCCCGGGTCGCCCGATCCGCGGAAGCGTTCGGTAGCAACGCTTTCCGGTGGTGCAACGAGCCGATTCTGGCGGATGAGGGACCCTGCCTGCCTTAGTAGGTGGCCATGGCGTCTTGGTCCGATCCATTCGCAGGTAGTGCTTCGATTCGAACTCAGGAGTGAGTTGGCCAGGACGAGTTCAGCAGGACTAACTCGGAAGCGCGTCAGCCCATGCCGTGACAGCTTTGACGCACTCGACTAGGGCCTGCGTGAAGATGCCCTCGTTTCCGTTGAAACGTGTTGTTGGCGTGGGGATACTCACAGCGAGGATGTCGCCGTGGACAGTGGGAAGTAGGGCACCGATGGCGCAGATTCCTTCCGAGTGTTCCTCGCGATCGATAGCCACACCAGATCTCCGCACTCCCGCGAGTTCGCGGCGCAAGGAACGAACTGCCGTAATCGTGTTGGGGGTGAACTTCTCCAAAGTGCCACCGAGGATTCGGTCTAGGTCGGCGGTGTCCATGGCAGCGAGCATCGCCTTGCCATTTGCGCAGGCGTGGAGTGGGAACGAATCGCCTACCGCGCTGACGGCCCGCAGTCGATGATCGCCAACGACCTGATCGAGGAACACCGCACGGTCGCCGTCGAGGATCGAAAGGTCGACAGTCTCGTTTAGTTGACGCGACATGGACTCAAGGAACGGACGAAGTTCGGAAAGCACGCTGCGTCTAGCCGACAGCGACATCGCGATGATGTCGGGGCCAAGTCGATACGGACCGCGAGGTCCGAGCGAGGCGACATAGCCGAGATCTTCGAGTGCGAGCAGAAGGCGACTGACGGTGGATCTCGGCAGGTCTACCCGTTCACCGATTTCCGCCTGGCTCAGTCCGCCTGGATGCCCTTGCAGGCTGCGCAGGATGTCAGCACTGCGAGTGAGCACTTGAATTCCCGCGCGCTCCTTGGGCTCAGCGGTCATGTTCGCAGCCTCATCGACTGGGCAGCGACAGGATCTGCTCTGCCTGTTCGGGTGACGCGATAGGTAAATCGAGGTCACGGGCAAGTTGAACCGCGCGGGTAACCAGCGGCGTGTTTCCCTGTGCGAGTTCGCCTTTGCGAAGGTAGAGGGTGTCTTCGAGCCCGGCACGTGCATTGCCGCCGAGGGCAAGTCCGATCGCGGTGAGTTCAAGGCTGGACTTGCCGATCGCTATCACCTGCCAGATGGCATCAGGTGGAAGTCGCTTGACCATCGTGATCAGGTTGTCAGCAGTTGCGGCCATGCCGCCGCGTACGCCGAGCACTAGGGAGAACTGCAGTGGCTCGGCGAGCAAGCCCTCTTCCCACAGCCGGATGCAGGCATCGAGGTGGCCGGTGTCGTACACCTCGAGCTCAGGCTTCACGTCGAGTTCGCGCATTCGTGCGGCGAGTCGGCGAACTCCGATGGGTGGATTACGGAACTCACCCTCGCCGAAACTCATGGTGCAGGGGTTGAGCGTCGCCATTCGCGGACGAAGTTCGACGAGCTTTTCCCGCTCCTCGAACTCGACCGCGAGGCCAACACCAGTGGAGACCTGAATCAGGATCGGACACCGCTCAGCGATGAGGTCCATGGTGCGTTGCGCGATGCCCAGATCAGCGGTCGGCTTCTCATTGGCATCGCGAAAGTGCAGGTGCGCGACCGACGCGCCCTCGAGATAGGCCGCGTGAACGGCCTCGGCAATCTCGAGAGGCTGCGTCGGCAGCGAGGGATTGTCAGCCGTCGATGCGATTGGGCCGGTGGGTGCAACCGTGATGATGACACTCATTAAGCGTCCTTGAGGGTCGCGATTGAGACGAGCATCGTGGTGGGTGAATCAGTGCGGTTAACAGCTGATCGCACCTCACCTTGATTGAGGTGGAGTGAGTCGTGCTTGCGCAGCACGAATTCTTCGTCGCCAACGGTCACGACGAGTTCGCCATCGAGCACGACGTAGATCGACTCGGAGCGCGCTGGCGCTAGGTCGATCGAGCCTCCCGGTGCGTACACCGAGAGGCCGACCCACATCGCGTCCGTATCGCTGACGTCCAGCCCTTGGAGCCGACGGGTATCGACGTCGTTGTGAAACGGTGCCTCATAAGCCTTCGCCGACTCGAAGGGTCTGAAGTCGGCCATGTCAGCCCTGGCCGTTTTCGAGTCTGTACTCACCGGTGGGGTCAACGATCGCTACGAGACGGACGATGCAGCCGTCGCCACCGACCCAGCGCCACGGGAAAGCCGCGAACGTGACGCGCTTTCCAGTGACCTTGTCGAGGTCTCCGCCGACGTTCTCGAAGCCGTAGATGCCCTTGCTCAAGATGGCTCGGTGGCAGGGCTCCCATTCCGGGAAGTCGTCGAGGACCTTGCGCCCGGTCTCTTCTTCATATTCCTTCACGGCCCATGGCAAGAGCCCGCCTGTTGACTCGGTCGGTCCGTGCGGCCCGATAGCAGTAGCCATGGGGTGATCCAGCGCTTGGGTGTCGGTGCCGACAGCCTTGACGCCCTTTGCCGCGAACCATTCGCCGGCCTCTTTGTAGAAGCCGGGAGAGTAGGCGTAGTACTCCGCACTGTCGGCGTACTTGTGGTGCCAGCCAGTGTTGACTATCACGATGTCGCCCTCGCGGATCTCGGGTGAAGCCTTCTCGAGATCGTCGGCTGTCACCACGCCCCACTTCTCCTTGGGAATGGATACGACCACGCCGGTTCCAAAGAAGTTGTGAAGCGGAATCTCGTGAAGTAGCGGCGTTCCCTCAATGACGTGCCCGGGTGCATCGATGTGCGTGCCTGAGTGCATGACAGTGGTGATCTTCTGCGTAAGCACGCGGCTCTTGGCCATCCCGTGGAGACGTTCGATCTTGACGTCCTCGAAGTAGGGCCATGCCGGTACACCGTGACCCCACGGGTGCGACAGGTCGTAGAACTCAAGATTGGCTTCCTTGGGGCTCACGGGCCAGGTCCAAGTCATGGCGCTTCCTTTCATCGGTGGTGCATCGTGTCGGTTTCTTGGCGGATTGGTGGTCGGAGTTAGATCGCTGCGAGATTCAAGACTGGGAATTCACCTGGGTGCTGATGTGGGCAGCGAGTTCTAACGAGGCTTGTTCGCGCCTGCCCGCTGGCCAGGTCAGGAAGCCCTGGCCCGACTTCGCACCGAGGTCGCCTTGCTCGACTAGTTGGACAAGCAGGTCGTTAGCGCGAGTATCGGTGTTGAGGCTCGGCAGCACTGCGTCATGAATGGCGCGGGTGAGATCAAGGCCCACGTAATCGGCGGTCTCGATCGGCCCCATCTTGGCCAGCCGAAGCCCAATTGTGTTGCGGCACACGAGATCAACAGTCTGTGCGTCGCAAACTCCATCAGCGATTAGGGCAACTGCTTCACGCCACAGCGCGTGCTGAAGTCGGTTGCCTACGAAGCCGGGCGTGTCACGTTCGACTCTGACGGCCAGCTTGCCCAGGTGTTCGAGGAGGGCCACGGTTCGGTTCATGGTGTCGGTGGCAGTGAGATCACCGCGCACGACCTCCACAATCGGGATGAGATCGGGTGGGTTCCACCAGTGTGTGCCCACGACGCGTTGAGGCGACAGTGCGCGAACTGCAATCGCGCTGACCGGAAGAACGGAGGTGTTAGTCGCGATGACTGCGGAGCCGTTGAGCGTGCTGATTTCGGCGATCAAGTCTGCCTTCACGCCGAGGTCTTCGATCACCGCTTCGGTGATGTAGTCGGCCTCGCCCACGGCGTCAACGAGACTGCTGCCCGCGCGGACTGTGCCAGGTCTTGCAGAGTCGAGCGCCATTGCTGTTGCGGTTGCAACTGCGGCAGCAAGGCTCTCGGTGTTGACGTCGTAGATGGTGACGTGGGCTCCGCCTCGAGCGAGCACGCCAGCGATACGTCGACCCATGAGACCGGTGCCGACAACTGCGACTTGGCGGAAACCGCCGGGCAGTGGCTCGGTCAGCACGCGGTGTACCCGCCATCGAGGTAAAGAATCTGCCCTGTGACGAACGATGACGCATCGCTGAGTAGATAGATCAGTGCGCCAACGAAGTCGTCCGGCTCGGCGAGCCGCTTGAGGGGGATGCGCGACAGCATGGCCTCGCGAGTAGTGCGACCCTTCTCGTCGTCGGCGTACATCCATGCGGTGAGTTCGGAGCGGAAAACGGTTGGCGCGATGGCATTTACGCGGATCTGCGCCCCGCCCCACTCGGCTGCAAGAGTCTTCGTCAGAAGGTCGACGGCTGCCTTGGAGGGGCAGTACGCCGAGTAGCCCGCGGGGTGACCGAGTTTGCCACGGGTGGACGACACCAAAATCACACTGCCACCGCGGCCCTGCTCAAGCATCACTCGACCCGCGGCCTGGCAGACGAGCCATGAACCGCGCACATTCGCGTCCATGACCGCGTCGAAAGACTCGACCGGCATGTCGGTGATCAAGCCGACCTTGTTCATACCGGATGCGACGAGTACACCATCGATGCCACCGAATGTATCGACTGCTGCGGCGGCGATCTCGGCTGCGGCCTCGGGTGAATCGGGTCGGCGAGGGACGATGACTACATCGTCGCTCTGGATTCGGTCCCGGATCTTCGCAAGACCATCAGCGTCCCCCCCGGCCATGGTCACCTTCGCGCCGGCGGCCGCGAGAGCTTGTGCGGCCTCGCTTCCCATAGCACCGGTGGCGCCGGTGATGAGGATAGATCGGCCGGCTACCGAGAAGCGAGAGAGCGGGTTGGGTGCGACGGATTCGGCCGACATGAGTCCTCCAGGCGGGTGTAGAGACAAGTTTATCCTATCTGACGGGAGTTATATCCCACCAGATAGGAATAGAAGATATTTAGCTCTGATCCGTGGTGAGAACGAAGTCGACCGAGCACTGCAGGGGGCCATCGCCACTTGGTCGGAAATCGGCGACGAGTGAACCCTTCACCCCGAAGACGGTGTCGCTGTCGAGATAGGCACTGCTGGCATCGAACACGTGCGTGGTCAGCGAACGGAAACCGTCGGCCGACACTTTGACGTGCAAATGCGCGGCCCGCCACGGGTGTCGTCCGGTTATGTCGATGAGGTGCCCCACTGGCCCATCAGCAGGAATGGGGTACGGCTTGGGTCGCACAGTGCGAAACTCGTACCGGCCTTGCTGGTCGGTGTGGAAGATGCCCCGAAGGTTGGTCGGGGGTTGAACCTCAGGCTGCTGCACGGCGTAGAAGCCGTTAGCTGAGTTCTGCCAGACATCAAGTACAGCGTTCGGGATCGGCGATCCGTCATGGCCGAGTACCCGCCCACTGACGGTCGTGAGTTCGCCGCCGTCATCGAACTCGATCATCGAATCACCAAACGCGCGCTGCGGAGAATTGGGTACGTAGAACGGCCCAAGGATTGTGGTTTCGGTGGCTCCTGGAGTTGCATTCGCATTGTTGATCAGATCGACCAAGGACGAGAGCCCGAGAGTGTCTGAGAGCAGGATGAATTCCTGCCGCACGTCGTCTGAGATCTGGCCGGTCTCGGTGAGGAATCCGATGCCAGCTATCCACTCGGCATCGGTCAGCCTGACCTCACGCGCAAACGCATGCAGATGTCTGACCAAGGCCTGCATTACCTCGCGGAGCCGGAGGTCAGGGGTGCCGTCGAGCCGGGCAACTACTTCTTCCGTGAGAGCTTCTTCGGTCATCGGTTCCATACTCACGACTCTTTCGACCCTTCCGCGATCGGTGGCCCAGAGATGAGCCGATATCCAGTGGGGAAGAGTTGGATTCGACCCTTGCCCGATAGCAATCCCCACAGACCCTGGGGTAAGAACAGCACCATGATGATCGCCACACTGCCAAGGATCACGAGGTACCAAGCTCCGAGGTCGGACAGGTATTGCTCGAGAGCGAAATAGACGATCGCGCCGACAATCGGCCCCTCGATTGTCCCGATTCCCCCGATGACGACGATGAAGATCATGGCGGCTGTGAGCTGCACTGAATACACACTGTCGGGTTGCACTCGGAGCGTATTCGCGGCCAGGAGTGCGCCCGCGAGCCCGCAACCCATCGCGGCTGCCACCCAGATGACTCGCTTGCTGCGGGTGACGTGTACCCCCAGTGTTGCTGCCGCGGTCGGGTCATCGCGAAGTGCGGTGAAGCCAGCGCCCAGACGCGACCGAATGAGCAGGTAGGTGACGAGCACTGCGACCACAACGGAAGCGAGTGCCATCCAGTACACGGTCGCGATGCGGATCTCTGGCTTGGCTCCCGCAAAAGCTGTGAGCGATATGCCCGAGCCCGCTCCGAGGGCTGTGATCTGTGTGGTGACCAGCTTGATGACTTCAGCGATAACCCAAGTGCCGATCGCGAAGTAGCCGCCAGACAATCGGAACGCCAAGAACGAAACGAGGTAGGCGATGGCTCCAGATATCACCATCGCGATGGGCACCGCGATTATTGGTCCGACCCCGAGGTTGTCGGCTGCGTACACGATTCCATAGGCGCCGATACCGATGAAGGCTTGCTGTCCGATCGACACCATGCCGCCATAGCCAGCGAGCAGGTTCCACATAGTGCCCAAGATGATGTAGATGAACAGGGTGACCAGATTCTGCTGATTTCCCTTGGTGAGGAAGGCAAACGGGCCGATCGCCAGTGCTGCGATTGCGATCGCAAACACGGCGACCCCGACGTAGGACGACCTGGTCGATCGACGCACCTTCACTGTCTGAGTGACGGCTGCACCGGCAAGTGACTTGCTCATCCGTTCACGACCTTTGGGAAGAGTCCAGTTGGTCGGAACGCGAGAACGAGCAAGAAGACGACGTGTCCGAGAAGGACCCCAGATGAGGGAAAGGCTTGGGCGCCAACGGTTTGTGCGATACCAAGGATCATGCCGCCAGCGAGCGTGCCCCAGAGCGAGCCAAGGCCACCGATGATCACGGCCTCGAACGCAAAGATCAGCGTCGCATCGCCAAAGGTTGGGTTGAACTGGGTGCGTATTCCGAGGAAGACCCCAGCGATGCCCACGAGGCCAAGCGAGATGGCGGTCGCCAGCGAATACACATACTTGTTGTCAATCCCCATGAGCTCGGCGGCTTCGCGGTCGTCGCTGGTAGCCCGCATTGCCCGACCCGTCGCTGTGCGTGCCAAGTACTGCTGAAGTAGACCAATGACAAGCACGCCGACGATGAACGTGATGAGTGGGAACACGCCGATTGCGATGTCAGGGGTGATCTGAATGCTCGAGCTTGCGAGCGATCCGACATCGATGCTCTGGTTATCCGCGGTAAACAATTCGAGAAGCAGGTTCTGGATGATGACGGCCAGCCCGAAGGTGACCAGGATCGGTGCCAGAGCTTGGCGGTTCAGGGCGGTGTTCAGCAATGTTCGTTGAAGCACCCAGCCAAGGATTGCCATGAGGGGCACGACGATCACGATGCTTGCAAACGGTGGCATACCGGTCTTCTGAACGAGCACTAGCCCGGCGTATGCGGCAACGATCGCTAATGCTCCGTGTGCCAGGTTGACCAATCGCATGACGCCGAACATCAGCGAAAGTCCGGCAGCTAGCAGTGCATAGAGGCCGCCGAGCAGCACTCCTTGCACGATCGCGTTCGCCCACTCCATCGTTGACTCCTAGATCCCGAAGTAGGCGGACGCGATTTGCTCGCGACTCAACTCGGCTGGTTTACCTTCGAGCACGCTGCGTCCCTCGAGCAGGCAGTGCACACGGTTCGCGACCTTCAGCGCCTGGTTCACGTCCTGCTCGACCACTAGCACTGTGGTGCCCTGTGCGGAAATGTTCGGCAGTGCCGCATAGATGTTCTCCACGACGATCGGGGCGAGTCCAAGGGATACCTCGTCGAGTAGTAGGAGTCGGGGGTTGCTCATCAGTGCCCGGCCAATGGCGGTGGCTTGTTGTTCGCCTCCCGATGCGTGAACCCCTAACCGGCTTCGCCGATCGGCGAGTAGTGGGAAGGTCTCGTACACCGTGGTCAGATTCCAGTAACCGGGACGCTTGGTGTGCCCGCCGACGAGCAAGTTCTCCTCGAGCGTCAGGCTAGGAAAGATTCGGCGCCCTTCGGGTGTCAGCGAAATACCAAGAGGAACGCGACGGTGAGCTGCCAACCCCGAGATGTTTGCGCCATCGAATCGAACCTCGCCCACTCGAGGGCGGTTGATCCCGGCAATGGTCTTGAGCAGGGTGCTCTTACCCGCTCCGTTTGCCCCGATAACAGCGAGGGTCTCGCCCTCGTCGACGGTGATCGAGAGGCCATAGATTGCCTGAAAATCGCCATAGTGCACGTCGATGGCATCGACTTCGAGCAGGGCCATCAGATGTCCTCCGCCGTTGCCATCGTGCTACCGAGGTAGACCTCAATAACCTCTGGGCTTTTCATGACTTCGCTTGGATCCCCAATGGCGAGGATGCGTCCTTCAGCCAGACACATGAGTCGATCCACGGCGGACACAAGTGCGTGCACGATGTGTTCGATCCACACAACGGTTACCCCGCTCGCCACGAGTTGACGAATAGTTTCAACCAACTGTGGGATCTCGCGTTCGGTCAAACCGCCGGCGATCTCGTCGAGCAGGATCAGTTTCGGCTTCGTTGCAAGCGCGCGCGCAAGTTCGAGTCGCTTGCGGTCAAGAAGCCGCAGCTGCCCTGCGCGATGTTCGGCGAGGTGCAGCAGGCCGGTCGTTTCTAAGGCTTGGTAGCTACGTTCGTAGCCCGCTTGGCCGCGTGTGTCACCGGCGAAACTTGCGCCGACGTATACGTTCTCGAAGACGGTCATGCCGGTGAATGGTCGGGGGATCTGGAACGAGCGGCCGATCCCGGACTTGGCGCGCTCGGCCGCTCCGAGCCGCGTGATGTCTTGGCCGTCGAACATCAGGCTGCCTGAATCTGGCTCGATTACGCCACCGATCAAGTTGAGCAGAGTGCTCTTGCCTGCGCCGTTTGGGCCGACAATGCCTAGGGCTTCACCTTGGTGGACATCGAAAGTGAGATCTTCGGCGGTGATAACCCGACCGAATTGTTTGGATAGGCCACGCACTGAAAGCAGTGGTGTCGTGGTCACGTGTGACTCCGCATCATGGTGTTCGCCGGTCGGACCACTGGGATGTGGTCCGACCGGCGAACAGGTCAGGCTGGTCTTGCCTAGGGTCGACTACTTAACTGGTAGTGCTTCTTCCTTGCCACCGAGTGGGATGTTGAGCCCTTCTGAGGTGGCGACCTTGTTGGAGGTCAGGACGAGTTCGTACTTGTGTGCACCACCGTTGGTCAGGCGCCACTGGCCACCAGCGAGCGGGGTCTTTGCCACGTTCGGCGTCGGGCTGGTGGGGCCTGCAGTCGGGCTCCAGGCCACCTTGCCCACGATCGTGTCGGTGCTCAGGGTGCTCAGGGTCTTGGCCAAGGATTCCTTGTCGGTGGAACCGTTAGTCACGAGCGCGTTCACGGCAACCTCGAACAACGCTTCGACGTAGCCGATGGGCTGGGTCCACTGCTTACCGGTGGTGGCTTCGAACAGGTCGCAGAATTCCTGCGGGGTGATCCCAGTGAGTGAACTCGTCGTGGGCCACGACGGGTGCCACCACACCTCAGTGGACAGGTTCTGGCCCAGGTCGCCGAGGGCATCGACGCTGCTCGGGAAGAGCAGTGCCTTACCGACGCTAGCGATCTTGGGGTTGTAGCCCTGCTGCTTTGCCTGCTTCCAGAACGTGGTGAAGTCCGGAGGAATCGGCACACCGGTGAGCACCTCATCGTTGCTCTTCTTGAACGAGGAGATCTGCGCGGTGAAGTCCTGGGTCAGGTTGGGGTAGAGCGGCGGGAAGGTGACGGTGTACCCGTCTGCCTTCACGATGACCGGAACGTTAGCGCTCCACGCTTGCCCATCGGGGTCGTTGGGGAACAAGCCGCCGACCTTCTTGTTGTTGGGTACCTGACTCCAGAAGTCGGTGAAGGTTGCCGCGACGTCTTCAAGTCCCCAGAAGAAGTGGTAACCCCAATGGAAGGTGCTCTTAATGCCGTCCTTGCCACGCAGAACGTAGGGCTGCCAGGGAGCGTTGTCGGTGATGCATGGGGTGGCGTTGGCCTCGCACGCATCAGCAACAGGGTTGACGATGTCGGGAGTGCCAGCGGCCATCACGATGTCGACACCATCGTTGTTGATCAGATCAGCAGCTGCCTTCGCTGCCTTCGCCGAGTCGCTCTCAGCGTCCTTGACGATGATCTGCACACCGTAGTTCTGGCCGCCGATAACGATCGGGTTCTTAGCAAAGTAGTCGTTCATGTAGTTGATGACGAAGGTGTCGCTCTCACCGAAGGCAGCCAGCGGGCCGGTCTGCGGCGATACGAAACCGATCTTCACAGTGCCCGCCAGCGCAGTGCTTGAGGCCGAGGTCGAGGCTGATGTTGTTGGCGCAGTTGAGGTATCAGTGTTGATACTTCCACCGCCACAAGCAGTGAGTCCCAGAGCAACGGCTGCGACGGCAGCCCCGATCTGGGCTTTCCTCCCGAACTTCATGAGTTCTCCTTCATGTCGTGGCTCATCTCGGTCGGGTGACCTGGATGCGGCGCGCTTACCCTAGTGCGACCCACTAGGCGGGACAAGAGTCCCGCAAAATGGGATGAAACCGTTACCTACTCGAACTAGGGATACGTCGAGGCGGCACGCCGCTCCACGCATCCCGCAGTAGTTGTTCAATGGCATCTCGCTCTACCGGGCGTGGGTTGATCATCCCGGCAGCCACGACATCGTTTGCTGCTGTTGGGATGTCGACTTCAGCTAGGCCGATGTCGGCGAGATTAGTGGGTGCCCCGATGCGCTGCTCCAGTAGCCAGATACCAGTGGCTGGGTCAGGGGCGTCGATGCCAGCTGAAGTCAGCGCTCGCTGGGCTCGAGCCAGGGCAGGTGCTGCATGTTCGGCGTTGTAGGCCATGGCATAGGGGAGCACGGCCGAATGCACGCCCGCATGCGGAAGGTCATAGTTGCCGCCGACAACGTGACAGATCTTGTGGTGGATCCCCATCCCTGCCACGGCCAAAGTCCAGCCCGCGAGCCATGCGCCGTAGAGAGCTAGTGATCGCGCGTCGATGTCGTTCGGGTCGATGACAACTAGGGGCATTGCGGTAGCCAGTGCGCGCACACCTTCTTCGGCCACCAGCGAGGTGATCGGTGAAGCTCCTGGCGCGTAAAGACCTTCGACCAAGTGCGCCATTGCGTTCATGGCGCTTGCGGCCGACAGGTCAATGGGCAGGGACATGGTGAGCTCGGGGTCGTAGACGACAACGCGCGGTTGCACTCGTGGATCTCGGCCAACCGTCTTGCGTCCGTTCTCGGTCATGCCCCAGATCGCGGTCATCTCCGAACCGGCATAGGTCGTGGGTACGGCGAGAATCGGCAGACCGCTCTCCAATGCGATCGCCTTCGCCGCGCCTGTAGCGGAACCTCCGCCAAGGCACACAACGAGATCGGCGTTCGACTCCTTCGCAGCCTGGGCTGCTGCTCTCGCAACCTCAACAGGCACATGCATCACGACATCGGTGAAGCGAGCCGCAAGCCGATTACCCAGGGCCACGGCAAGTCGATCGGCGAACGCGGCCTCGGGGCCGCCGGATACGAGCAGTACTCGTTGCGCTCCTAGCCGGTCGACCTCACTAGGTACGTCGGCCAGGCTCCCGGCACGGAAGACGACTCGCATCGGAGCACTCTCGTGGACGAAACCACCGAGCACCGTGTCGAATCCATCGATCATCTGGCGCTCACCTCGCGCAGAGCTGTGAGTTCGAGCTCACTGGGGGCCTGTGTAGTGGTGAGCTCGGACGCCACTTTGAGTGGCCAGCCGGTAGCTGCGATTGCTTCCTCGACTGTGCGCCCTGGATGCAACGACATGAGGGTGAGCTCGTCGGTGACTGGGTCAGGCCGAAGGATGCCGATGTCGGTGATGACGATTGACGGACCACTTCCGCGAACCCCAAGTGCAGCGCGAGACCCGCTGCCGTGATGATGTCCGACGGTGGTTACGTAGTCGAGCTTGTCGACGAAAGTCCTTGTGCTCTGGCGCAATACGATCGAGGTACGCCCGGCGCCGATCGCGATTTCTGGTGCGCCGCCCGCACCTGGCAATCGCACTCTCGGGTGGTCGTAGTCCCCGATGACGGTGGTGTTGAGGTTGCCATGTCGATCGAGTTGAGCGGCGCCTAGGAAGCCGACATCGATTCGTCCGGCTTGCAGCCAGTAAGCGAAGATCTCCGGAACACTCACTACAGCGACTGCGGTCTCGGCGAGTTCGCCGTCGCCGATGGAAAGAGGTGCGCGGGTGGGCTTTGTGTCGATCGTTCCGGATTCGTAGATCAGCACGACGTCGGGTGCATGTGTGCGCCGAGCCAGATTCGCCGCCGTACTTGGGATGCCGATTCCTACGAACACGACATCGCCGTTGTTCAAGTCTCGTGACGCGATGATTGTCATCATCTCATCGGTCGTGTAATCAGTTGCGGTGGTTGTGTTTATGGCCTCAGCAGTCATTGGCCTACACCTGCGCCATCGACGAGTCGAGCATTGCAAGATGATCGGCGAAGTCGCGAGTTTCCAGGATGTGAGTGCGTACCCAATCGGCGAAGGTGGCGCGGTCGCGACTGATCTCGTCCCATGCTCGGTAGTAAGCATTGTCGCGGTCGTAGTAGCCGTGGGTATAGCTCGGGTGGGCGCCGCGGGGCACCACTGCTACGGCCGACAGCACCCACGAAGGCAAGACCACGCGTACCCGACTGTCGAACGAGTCGACAACTTCCTCGACGGTGACAATTGCCCGCGTCGACGCGAGTATGGCCTCCTTTTGGACTCCTTGGATTCCCCAGAAGCCAACGTTCCCATCCTTATCCGCCTGCTGCGCATGGATGATCCCAACGTCAGGATTCAAGGCTGCGACCGCCGCGAGGGGCTCACCGGTGAAGGGACACTCGATCGTGCGGATCGTGGCTGTGTGCTTGGTGATGTCGGTACCGAGATAGCCGCGCATCGTGCCGAACGGCAGACCGCTCGCTCCCGCTGTGTAACGCACCGACATTCCCGCATGGCTGTGTTCTTCGATTGCGAGCGGATGCGGATAGCCGACATCCACGGCTTCGCGAAAGCGGTGCAGCGAGCCAACTCCAGGGTTCCCGCCCCAGGAAAAGATCAAGCCGCGCGCGCATCCGGCGCCGATCATCTGGTCGTAGATGACATCGGGCGTCATTCGCACTAGGCGAAGGTCGCGCCGCTGCTGTCGGATGATCTCGTGGCCTGCCGCGAACGGAATTAAGTGGGTGAAGCCTTCGAGTGCGACGGTGTCGCCGTCATGGATGTGCTCGGCTATCGCGTCGGTGAGTGTCGTGATGTTCTTCATCGATTAGCCCCGTGGGTAGAACGGCGGGATGTCGGCATCGATGTTGACCCACACGGCCTTTGCCTCGGTGTACTCGTGCATTGCCTCGAAGCCCATCTCTCGTCCATAGCCTGATGAGCCCATACCGCCGAAGGGCGAGCCGGGATGTGCTCGCTTGTAGGAGTTGATCCACACCATGCCGGCGTTGAGTTCACGAGCCATCTTGTGCGCTCGGCTGAGGTCGTTGGTCCACAGCCCACCGCCCAGGCCGAAGTCGGTCTCGTTCGCGATTGCGAGCGCTTCCTCGTCGGTGCTGAAGGTCTGCACGGTCATGAACGGACCGAACACCTCCTCGCAGGTCACTCGAGTTCCCGGCTTTGCGCGAACCACCGTGGGTTCGACGTAACAACCACCTGCGAGGGACGGGTCGCTGGGTGGCTTGCCTCCCAGTAGCACCTCACCGCCCTCGTCGGTGGCGATCTTGACGTAGGAGAGCACGCGATCGCGATGCATTGGCGAGGTGAGCGGACCCATCTCAGTGTCGGGGCTCTTGGGATCGCCCACGCGAATCGAGGAAGCGAGGGCGAGGAAGCGCTCGAGGAATTCGTCGGCGATCGACTCGTGCACGATCAGGCGACTCGCTGCGATGCAGGCCTGACCTTGATTATGGAAGATCCCAAATGCCGTGCCCCCAACGGCTTTTGGAAGGGTGGCATCGGCAAAGACGATGTTGGCACCCTTACCGCCGAGTTCGAGATGCACCCGTGTGCCGTTGACCGCGGCCTGCCCGGCGATCATTCGACCGACCGGCGTCGATCCGGTGAACGAGATCTTCGCGACGTCTGGGTGGCTCACCAGGCGTGCGCCAGCGGTCTGTCCGTAGCCTGGCAGCATGTTGATGACGCCGGGTGGGAAGCCGACCTCGGCGGTGATCTCGGCGAAGCGCAGTGCGGTCATCGGGGTGAGCTCTGATGGCTTCATCACTACGCAGTTGCCCGCGGCGAGCGCTGGTGCCATCTTCCAACTGACGAACATGAGCGGGAAGTTCCAGGGGACGATGGAGCCAACCACGCCGAGCGGCTCGCGGATCACGTAGTCGAGGAAGCCCCGATCAACTGGCACGACCGACCCGAGGTACTTGTCGGCCATCCCGCCGAAGTAGCGGAACTGTGCTGCTGTACGTGGGACATCGAGCCCGCGCGAATCGCGGATCGGATGCCCGGTGTCGCGTGTCTCGAGCTGCGCGAGTTCCTCGGCGTTCGCCTCAATCGCGTCTGCGAGTTTGAGCAGTAGCCGGCCGCGATCGCTTGCGGCCATTGACTTCCAGGCAGGGTATGCGCGCTTGGCGGCTGCGACGGCTCGATCAACATCTGCTCCGGTGGCTTCGGCAACATTTGCGATCAAGCTTCCATCGTGAGGATCGAACACCTCGATCGTGCGTCCCTCGACTCCGTCGGTGAACGCGCCGTCAATGAATAGCTGAGTTTGCATGACCATCCTGGGATTACGAGCTCGTGTGGCTAAGTCGATGAGAGGACGATGTCGACCCGCCGGGTTGGGCGGGCCGACATCGGGATGACTTCAGTGCTAGAACTCCGCAGGGTAAGTCGGGGCTTGGCCGCTGGCGATGAGGTCAGCGAGACCGGGGTTGCCGTTCTCCCAGACGAGCAGCATCGAGCGCTTGGGTGAGTAGCCCTGGTGCCGAATATCTGCAGGCATCGCGCACACGTCGCCAGCCTTCATCACCACGCGCGAGCGCACATGGCCGGTGTCGCGGTCTTCGACCTCCCACGTGATTTGGTCGGACAACTGCAAGAACCACTCGACCCGGTCGTTGCCGTGGATGATCGGCAGGATGTATTCCTCGGTAGTGGGGCAGAAAAGTGAGTCGCGGCAGACACTTACGACCGACGGGTTCCACGTGACTTGTGAACGCGACAGGTAGCCGAACAGGTTGAACGCCGCGATTTCCTTCTCGAAGCCTGGCTCTACCTCGACCAGTGGCTGGTCCTGTGCAACGTCGAGGAACATGCGGTTGACGGGGTTGCCGTTCTCGTCCGTGCGCAGTTCCTCATCGTCGGGCAGATTCACCATGCGGTCGGCGGCGACGCGTCGCCGGGTGACTGCATCGGTATTCGAACCATTCTTGACCCCGAATGCCGGGCCGGTTTCGTGGGGCGATGCGAACGGATCGAAGGTCTGGTTGGTCCAGTCGTCGAGAACCGCCTTGAACTGCTCTCGAATGATGGGGGTTTCGATCAACTCGGAGTAGTCGAGTTCGGCCTTGCGATAGGACTCGTTGTAGCGTCCCGCGAACAGATCGACCGTGCCGTAGTGATTCGTCGTACCGATCACGCCGTCGAAGTTGACGATGCCGTAGAAAAAGTCCCAAGCGATGTCGCGCTGGATGGCGCGTAGGAAGGCGTCGACGCTCATGACGTGGCTTCCGGTCGGCCAGCCGACGTAGGCGAAGTACTCGTCACGTCGAAAGGTGAACTGGCCCAGTGTGAATTGGCGGTAGCCCTCGGCGCCTGGCTCGGAGGAACTGGTCGGGGTGCTGATGTCTGCAGTCATTATTGGCTCCTCGTATCTCAGGCGGTCTGACAGATCTCGGACCAGCGGAACTTGGTGTCGGCTCCGGCAATGGTCTGCAGGAGAACGACGGACGCATTCGCTGCGGTCATGCGGTAAGCGGCACCTGCGGGTAGGAGCCCTTGGTGACCGAAGCCGAGCACAACGCGTCCCATGCGGACTCCGTCGGGCTCACCCTCGAGTGCAACTGATCCTTCGACCGCAGCATCGACCTTGTTGCTGATCGAGTAGAACTCGACCTCAACTTCACCATCCATGCAGACGGCGAACTGATCGTGTGAGGCAGAGCGCCAACCGCTGGTGCCTTCTGCGCGAACCACCTCAAGTACGTACTCCATGTTCTTGCCGACAGCGACCTGTTCCCACGGCTTGCTCATGTTGGCTACCTCGTACACGTTCGAGAAGGCGTAGTGGCGCGGATCATCGTTGATGAGTTCGACACCGCCCTTGGTGTAGTTGGCGAGGGAGCCGAACACCGTCGTATAGGACGATGCCTCTACTGCTCCAGAAACGTTCGTCGTGCCGGCCACAAGGCCTCCTTGGAGTTAGAAGCTCGGCGACGCGCGAGCTATTTGTGCGCTAGGCGAACACAAGTTCGCAGGGTGAACCTCATTCCATACCTACTCGGAGGGGCCGTCAAGCGGAACCGGAACTGTGTCGTGATCCGTTGCAACATTGCGCGGTTCCGATAGCGCTGTTGATGTTCGGCATGAGCCCATGTGTGCGCTAGGCGAACAGACTGTGATAGACCGTGCGGCATGTCAGCGACTGAAATGTCCGTGCGCTCGGCCGACTTCGTGCAGTCCCTTGATCGCGGCCTCGCGGTGATCCGAGCCTTCTCGCGCGAGCGGCCGCGCCTGACTTTGTCGGATGTCGCGCGCGAAACCGGGATGACCCGTGCCGCCGCACGTCGCTTCCTTCTCACGCTTGAGGAACTCGGCTATGTCGGTAGCGACGGCCGTTTGTTCTACCTGCGCCCGCGAGTGCTTGAGCTCGGCTTCGCGTATCTCTCGTCGGCTACCGTGACCGAAGTTACCCAAGGACATCTTGAAGTTCTGGCCGACGGCCTGCATGAATCCTGTAGCGCATCGGTACTTGATTCACCTGACATCGTCTACGTGGCGCGCGCCGCCACCAACCGCATCATGACCATCAGCCTTGCGGTGGGTGCTCGCTTGCCTGCCTACTGCACCTCGATGGGCCGGGTATTACTTGCGGCACTTGACGATACGGCGCTTGAGGAATATCTCAGTACCGGTGCTTTTGTCGCGCTTTCTGAGCGCACCCTGGTGGAACCGGATGCGATTCGCGCTGAGATAGAGGTCGTTCGTGCGCGTGGTTGGGCGCTGCAGGATCAAGAACTTGAAGCTGGAGTTCGCTCGGTTGCCGTACCGGTGCATGCAGCCGATGGTCAGGTGATTGCGGCGATCAATGTCAGTGCGCATGCATCGCGGGTGTCTCTCGACACGTTGCTTGAGGACTTCCTGCCGCGGCTGACTTCGACCGCTCAGTTGATCGATCAAGACTTGGCACATGGATCGATCCACTAGGCGAGCTGGATCGATCCACTAGGCGAACTCAGTCCGCGCGACTCGCTTGCTCGTGCAGCACCACGGTTGGTCCGACCATGAGCGCTTTCACTTGAGCCAGTAAGTCGGCAATGTCAAAATCGTCGGCAAGTGTGACTCGAAGAGTTGTAGCCCCAGCCTGAGCAAGCTCGATCATCTGCGCCTGCGCCTGCTCGAAAGTTCCGTAGATTCCCGTCATTTCCGGATGCGCATCACCCACAAAGCGTGGATCCCGAGAGGCTCGTGCTTGCGCTTCATTCATCGTTCTCCCGATTGATATCGGGGCCGCCACAGTCAGTGTGCGCGAGTCTGGACCAGAGCCGAGTTCGATTCGACGCGCGCGGATCTCGGCGAGGTTAGTCGTGCGCACCACGGATCGATCAGCCGGATCGTCGACGATCACGCGCACGCCCGAATCGATGACCCCCTCGATATCAGCGATGAGTTCTGCCCGGTCTGGGCCGGACGCGATCTCGTTCGGCAATACGACAGCGCTGTATCCGAGGCGACTTGCGAGCACCGCCATCAGCTTTTGCTGCTCACGCTGGTGGCCGGCGTGGAGGGTGATCTCCAAGTCGAGCAGCATGCTGCGCTCTTGCATCGTCACCTTGCGACCTCCACGATGGGACTTCCGGCGGGCCTCGCCGAGTGGACCCTAGATCGAAGGTGGCCGTGACGTCCAACGACACCCGCGATGTCATCGGTGTGGTTGCCGAGGCCACGGTCGCATCGATCATCGCGCTGGTTAGCCGACTGCGGGCATCCGGATTGCCCGTCTCGACGGGCGAAGTGCTCGACGCCATGAACGCGATCGCCACAGTCGATGTGGCTTCACGACCCCTTGTGCGGATTGCGTTGAGGTCGACTTTGGTGAAAGACAGCGCGAAGTTCGCTGAGTTCGATCGAGCCTTCGATGCGGTGTTCCCACGTGTACGGGTGGCTCGGCCCGAAGCCCAGATCGTCGGTAAATCGTCGGACGAGCCGGAATCTTCAGGCGCGCTTGAGACCGAGGACTTGGTGCGGGCGATGCAAGAAGGGGACCTCGAGCGCGTGCGTCACCTACTTGAGTCAGCAGTAGATGCCTACTCGGGAGTGGTAGCAGAGCGATCTGTCGAGCATCACACCCAGCGAGTGCTTCGTCGGATGGATCTCGCCGAGATTCACCGGCGCTACCTAGACACTGATCAGGACCGCTCAGAATTGGATCGCTCGATTGCTGCTGCGGAGGCCCAACGCGCTCTTGACGAGATCAGAAAGCTCATCGAACAGATGGTCACTGATCGGCTGCCACCTGCCGGACCTACCAGGGCCGATGGCGATATTGCGGATCTCGACCTGCTGCACGCCAGTGCGGATGAGTTGCTTCGCTTGCGGCAGGCGCTCAGACCCCTTGCGCGTCGTTTGGCATCTCGACTGGGTCAGCGGCGTCGCCGCGGGCGTGGAACTCTCGACATGCGTCGCACTATCCGAGCATCGATAGGGACAGGTGGCGTCCCAGTGGCGCCAGTGCTGCGCCGCCGTCGACCCACGCGGCCGGGTCTTGTTGTGCTGTGCGACGTTTCGGGCTCCACCGCAGAGTTCGCCCCGTTCATCCTCGCGCTGCTGCATGCCGTGCATCAGGAGTTCTCGCGTGTTCGTTCTTTCGTCTTTGTCGATGGTGTTGTTGAGATAAGCGAACTCCTAGACTCGAGCCCGGGTGTCATTGACCCCAGACACCTACTCGATCGACGCGGTCTCGTAGTGGGTGATGGGCGCAGTGACTACCGCCGGGCATTACGTGGCTTTCTCGACGTCTACTCCGACTCCGTGACCGCGCGCACGACCGTGTTGATTGTCGGCGACACTCGCTCGCACGAACGCGCACCGGCGCTCGCCGAGGTGGCTGAGATTGCGAAGGTGGCGCGTCGGCTCTATCTGTTCAACCCCGAGCCCATGGCCGAATGGGATACCGGGGATTCCCGCTGCGGTGAGTATGCATTGCTGAGCAACGCAGTGTTTGAAGTCTCGACGTTGCGCCAGCTTGTGGAGAGCGTTGCGGCGATCGCCTAGCCCACACGCTCGATGAGCATTGCGGCCCCTTGCCCCACACCGATGCAGAGCGAGGCAATGCCGTAGCGACCGCCACTTCGCTCGAGTCGGCTCAACAACGTGATGAGCAGACGAGATCCACTCGACCCCAGGGGATGCCCGAGAGCAATGGCTCCACCATCGGTGTTGAGCTTGTCGCGGTCGATACCCAGTCGTCTTTCGCAGGCGATCACTTGGGGTGCGAAGGCTTCGTTGATCTCGATGGCATCGATGTCGGCGAGGGCTAATTCCGTGCGCGCCAGCAACTTTTCGATGGCGGGCACGGGGCCTAGCCCAAACAGGCTAGGTGCTACACCGGCCACGGCGGTCGCGACGATACGTGCACGCGGCGTCAGCCGATAGTCCGCGACGGCCTGGGCCGAAGCGACGATGAGTGCTGATGCGCCGTCGCTCAGTGGTGATGCGTTGCCCGCGGTGACGATGCCGTCGGCTGCAAATACCGGTCGCAGGCTCGCTAACTTCTCGATGGTTGTTGCTCTAACGGTTTCGTCGCGTGTGACCGGCTCACCTTTGGCAGGGGTGACTGCGACGATGTCAGCATCGAACACACCGTTGCCCCACGCCTCGGCCGCGCGGGCCTGTGACAGAGCAGCGAATTCGTCGGCGTCTTCTCGACTGATGCCGTCGAGGCGAGCGAGCTTCTCTGTGCAGTCGCCCAGGCTCATGGTCGCGTCTCCGCCATCAAGTGCAGTGAATCTTGGGTTAACCAGGCGCCAGCCGAGTGCGGTATCCACGGTGGTTTCAGGCTTCGCCCATGCCGTGGCTGGCTTGGGCGTGACCCATGGTGCGCGAGTCATCGACTCGGCACCACCTGCTACGAGGAGTTGGGCGTCGCCAGCGTGAATCGCTTGTGCAGCTGACGCCACCGCCTGCAATCCGCTGGCGCACAAGCGATTCACGGTATAGCCCGAAACTGAGTCGGGTAGCCCGGCAAGAAGCGCGGCCATCCGAGCGACGTTTCGGTTGTCATCGCCGGCCTGATTGGCGGCACCGAGAATGACGTCGTCGATCTGGGCCGGATCAATGCCGGTGCGACGCACGACTTCGGCGACGACAAGGGCCGCGAGATCATCGGCGCGCACTGTGGCCAGCGCCCCTCCGTACCGACCGACCGGTGTGCGTACACCACCGACGAGGAACGCATCAGTCATCATGCGCCGCCACGGTCAAGCTGCAACTGGGTACGCACTCGATCGAGGTCGGATTGGTGCTTCACCACGACGCCGATGGTCCGATCGAGAGCTGCAGCGTCGACCGATGGAATCCCCAGTGCCAGTAGGGCTCGGGTCCAGTCGATGGTCTCAGAGACACTCGGTGGCTTGCGGAGGTTGAGATCGCGGATTGCTCGGATCGTGCGAACGACGGACTCAGCCAGTGTGGCCGAGGCTTCCGGCACGCGAGTCAATACGATCGCACGTTCGCGTTCCGCTGTCGGGTAGTCGACGTGGTGATACAGGCAGCGTCGACGCAATGCTTCCGACAGCTCGCGCGTTGCATTGCTCGTGAGCACTACGAATGGACGACGGGTCGCGGTGATGGTCCCCAACTCGGGGATGGTGACCTGGAAGTCGCTGAGCACCTCTAGTAGCAGGCCCTCGATTTCAACGTCTGCCTTGTCGGTCTCGTCGATCAGTAGCACGGTCGGAGTTTCTCGCCTGATCGCTGTTAGTAGCGGACGCGCAAGGAGGAACTCCTCGCTGAAGATGTTGTTGCGCTGCTGATCCCAGTCAGGGGTGTCGCCTTCGCCGCGTTCGGCAGATTGGATGCGCAGCAACTGCTTTCGGTAGTTCCACTCATACAGCGCGCGCGCCTCGTCGATGCCCTCGTAGCACTGAAGCCGAACTAGTTCAGCGCCCGTTGCGGCCGCCACGGCCTTAGCCAACTCGGTTTTGCCGGTGCCAGCAGGGCCTTCCAGCAGCAGCGGCTTCCCGAGCGAGTCGGCGAGGAAGGTGACGGTGGCCAGATCTGGGTCGCTGAGGTAGCCGGTTGCGGCCAAACGAGTGGCGGCATCCTCGGCGGAAGCGAATAGACCGGGCATCGTGCGATCCCTTCCGAGCGGCTGCATGCGTGAGTCCTACGTTCCTGCGGCAGCGTACACGCCAGCGATGGTCGTGGCCCTGGCCCGAGTTCGACTTCAAGGAACGGTGAGAGGCGTTGGTGTGGCGCGTCGCGGTCCATTGACCTTCAGCGCAATCGTGCTTGGCCACTGCTTCGATGCTGTCGAATCGATCGGCTGTTGTGATCGCCTGATTAGCAATTGATCAGCACCTGATCGAGGTGATCTTGTCTTGTCTAGGTATTGGCGCCGGCGATTGCAGTGCCAATGGCAGCAGTTAGGTGATCGCGTGCATCGACTAGCGAGGGTCCGTACCACGTGAGTTCGCGGCCGCTGATCAGTGCGGTTCGAATGTGCGGAAACGCTTCTGGGCCATCGTCAGCGGCGAACACGTAGGGCTCGTCCGGCAGCAGTACGAGGTCGATTCGCTCTTCTACGAAGTTTTCAAGGGCCACCTTGGGATAGCGATCGGCATGCTCGCTGAAGGTGTGAGTGAGGCCCAGCCTGATCAGCAGATCGCCGGCAAAAGTCGAGCGCCCGATCACCATCCACGGATCTCGCCAGATCGGAACTGCTACTCGCACGTTCAATGGCCGAGACGGATAGGACCAGACGCGGTTGGCGTCCATCAGCCATTGGGGGACCTGCTGACCAAGGCAATCGACGAACAGGCGTCGCAACGACGCGATCGCTTCTGGAACCGTCTCGATCTTGGTCACCCAGACATTTATCCCAGCCTCCCGCAACCGCTGCACATCGAGTTCCCGGTTCTCCTCCCTATTGGCAACGACAACGTCAGGTGCGAGTTCCATGATCGCCGCTAAGTCTGGGTTCTTGGTGCCGCGCACTCGCGCTACCTCGAGGTCAGCAGGATGCGTGCACCATTGCGTAGCACCAACGAGGATCTCGGGACACGAGACCGCAATCGATTCGGTGATCGACGGCACGAGTGAGACGACCCGAGTGACTGATCGAGCGAGTGCGACGTCCGCTCCTAGGTCGTCATGCACGATCTCGTTCTCCTCAAGCCTCGGGGACGTGGTGTCAACCTCGTTTCCCAACCTTAGATCCGTCTGCGCCGTTCTTTGTGCGCGTGCTTCGTTGTGAGACTTCGGTGACGCGCAGCCAGCCTTGTGGCAGCAAGGCGAGGCGCAGATTTGGTGATTGCCAACGCTCGATTTTGACGACGGTGCAACTATGTGTGAAGCCGCGAAAATAGTTGTCCCCATTGGGGTTTCGGGGTTTACAACTGTCAGTGGCCTGTGCCATAATAATACACATGTACGATGGTCGAGTTACCCTGCGAACCCAGCTAGCCGACGCTGTTGCCACAGCAGCCGCTACTGCTGCGTTGATCGCTGAGCTCACTGCAGCAGGCGGCTTCGATGAGTGCGCTGATGTCGCCGTTCCTGATC
>Ga0194035_1000180_pt1 | contig 37585 bp, 41 predicted proteins | sample JunL2320m_MetaG_FD_148680 | JGI IMG/M metagenome (GOLD analysis project Ga0194035, IMG submission 148680) | Anoxic zone freshwater microbial communities from boreal shield lake in IISD Experimental Lakes Area, Ontario, Canada - Jun2016-L239-20m | ecosystem: Environmental > Aquatic > Freshwater >...
CCCACACATCCTCCATGGTGATGTGGAAGTACGGGTAGGCGGTCTGCGGATCGAACTTGCGGTCCAGGTGATTGCACAGGTACGTCGCCTCCTGCGTGAGCACGCAGTAGCGAAAGAGTGGGAACACGTCGGAGTACTCGCGCTTGAGGCGGAGTTCCAGTTCTGCGTCGTACTCATCAAGTTCATCGGTCTGGGACATCACGCCCCCTCCGGGGTCGAGCGGCATTCGGGGGCGGGATCATAGACCCGGCGGGGCAGAGCCCGGGAGCGCCAGTGCCAACGGGGTGCTGTGGACGGGCTGCGACGGTGCATCAAGGGCATCGAGCAGTGCGCTGATCCGCGAGCCGTCTGGCAGTTCCATAAGGGGCTCAACCTCCACCAGAGGTACAAGCACAAAGCGCCGATCGCAGATGCGTGGATGCGGGATCACCAGATCGGGGTCAGAGGTGTGCCAGTCACCCCCCTCCCATGCCAGCAGGTCCACGTCGAGGGGCCGCGGGCCGTAGCGGGGGCCAGCGGTGCGACCCGCCTCGTGCTCCACCCGCTTGGCCACGGCCAGAACCGCCGGCGGATCAAGCTCGGTGCGGATACGGATGACGGCATTCAGGAATGCCGGCTGGTCGGCCAGATCCTGTGGGGCGGTTTCGTACACACCGCTCACCGCGTCGGCCACGACGCCTGCGGCGGCGAGGGTGTCGATCCCTGCCTGCAGCGCCGCAACCCGATCGCCGAGGTTCGACCCCAGACCCAGCCAGAACTGCATCAGGACCCGTCAGCCACTGCGTGGAGCGACACCGATACGTCGTCGACCACATGCGGGATCGCCACGTGGGGCTTGGCGATTGTCACGGTGGCCGCACGCACGGCAGGATCGGCAAGCGCCCGGTCGGCCACCAGACGGGCAAGCCGCTCAAGAAGCGCCACGGGCTCGCCCGCCACGATGGCCGAGATGTCATCGCACAGCGTCGCGTAGTCCACGGTGTCGGTGAGGGCGTCGGTGGTCGCCGCGCCGTCATGCGCAAGGAACATCTCCACATCCACCACGAACCGCTGCCCCAGCACGCGCTCCTCGGGGTGCACCCCATGGTGGCCCACAACCTCAAGGCCACTGATCGTCACTACCAGGTCGCTCATGCCGTATCTCCCCCATTGATCGTCGTCCATGCGGCCAGCGCATCGACCGTCTCGCACACATCATGCACCCGCAGAACTGCAGCCCCACCCGCCACGGCGCAGAGACCCGCACCCAGCGAACCGGCCAGCCGGTCCTCAATTTCGCGCCCGGTGATCGCGCCGATCATCCCCTTGCGGGACACTCCCACCACGACGGGGCGCCCGAGGGCGGCAATGGCGGGTATCCCTCGAAGCAGCGCGAGGTTGTGTTCAAGCGTCTTGCCGAAGCCGATGCCCGGATCGAGAAGCACGTGGTCCTCGGCAATACCGGCCGACACAGCGGCTTCAAGCCGGGCCTCCAGAAAGGCGCGCACCTCGTCCACCACGTCGTCGTACCGGGGGTCATCCTGCATCGTGGCGGGCTCACCGCGCATGTGCATGAGACAAATCGCACTGCCACGATCGGCCACGAGCGGGAACATTCCGGGATCGGCGCCCGCGCTGACGTCATTTACCAGTACGGCCCCCGCATCAATGGCCGCGCGGGCAGTGGAGGCATGGCGTGTGTCGATTGAGATGGGAATGTCAACACCGGCGGCGATCGCGGCCAGGGTGGGCTCAAGACGGCGCAGCTCCTCATCTGCCGGTACGGCCTGCGCACCAGGACGCGTGCTTTCGGCCCCCACGTCGCAGATGGCGGCTCCCTCCGCGGCCACCGCCAGAATCCGTGCCGCCGCGCCCGGGGCCCCGGCGTGGCGGCCCACGTCGGCAAACGAGTCGGGCGTCACGTTAAGGATGCCCATTACGCATGGGGCGCACAGCCATGAGAGCGGATCGCTGATGCGCGAAAGCGTACCCGTCATGCGGGCCCGCTCAGCAGGTACTGCTACGCGCCGGCGGTGCCGGCCTGGCCGGGCGCCGGAGGCGGCATGGGCAGGCGGTGCGACGTTGCCTCGGCCTCAGCCTCAGCCTCAGCGGCCTCGCGCTCAGCCTCAGCGGCGTTCTGGCGGGCACGCTCATCCTTGACGCGGAAGACATCGGCCTCGTTCTCACCGTCGAGAAGGCGCAGAAACTCCTCGCGCTCAATGGTCTCGCGCCGCAGCAGTACCTGCGTGACGTTCTCGAGGTCCGCACGGTGCTCAGACAGGATGTCCTTTGCGCACTGGTAGGCCTCCTCGATGATGCGACGGATCTCCAAGTCGATCTGTCGGGCGATCTCGTCGGAGTAATCTGGCTCGGAGTGCATGTCGCGGCCGAGGAACGGCGCGCCATGCGCATGGCCCAGCACCCGCGGCCCGAGCTTCTCGCTCATGCCGAAGCGCATCGTCATCTGCTTGGCCGTGGCAGTGACCTTCTCCAGGTCGTTCGCCGCACCGGTGGTGATCTCGGTAAACACCAGTTCCTCGGCGGCACGCCCGCCCAGAGTCATGGCCATGGTGTCCTCAAGCTGCGCCTTGGTGATGAGGAACTTGTCCTCGGCGGGCATTGAGATGGTGTAGCCCAGGGCCTGCCCGCGACTGACGATGGAGATCTTGTGCACGGGGTCGGCGTTCGGCAGGAAGTGGCCCACGATTGCGTGGCCCATCTCGTGGTACGCGGTGACCACGCGCTCCTTGTCTGAGAGCAGACGGCTCTTCTTCTCGGGGCCGGCGATAACCCGGAGGATGCCCTCCTCAAGCTCCAGCTCGTCGATGATCTTCTTGTCCTTGCGCGCGGCCAGCAGCGCGGCCTCGTTGACCAGATTGGCCAGGTCGGCGCCGGTGAACCCCGGGGTCTGCCCTGCCAGCGTGTCGAGGTCGATGTCCTTCGAGATGGGCTTGCCGCGGGTGTGCACGCGCAGGATCTCGGCGCGACCGGCACGGTCGGGGCGGTCCACCATGATCTGGCGATCGAAGCGGCCTGGACGGAGAAGGGCCGGGTCGAGGATGTCCGGACGGTTGGTGGCGGCGATGAGGATGATGTTGTCCTTCGACTCAAACCCATCCATCTCCACCAGCAACTGGTTGAGCGTCTGCTCGCGCTCGTCGTGCCCGCCACCCATGCCCGCACCGCGGTGACGGCCGACGGCGTCGATCTCGTCCATGAAGATGATGCACGGGGAGTTCTGCTTCGCCTGCTCAAAGAGGTCACGCACACGGCTTGCCCCGACGCCCACGAACATCTCCACGAAGTCGGAGCCCGAGATCGAGAAGAACGGCACACCCGCCTCACCTGCGACCGCTCGGGCCAGGAGCGTCTTGCCCGTGCCCGGGGGCCCGTAGAGCAGCACACCCTTGGGAATGCGTGCACCCAGCGCCAGAAACCGCTTGGGGGCCTCGAGGAACTCCTTGATCTCCTCCAGCTCCTCGACGGCCTCGTCTGCACCGGCGACGTCGCGGAAGGTGATCTTGGGCTGGTCCGGCGACATTCGCTTGGCGCGGCTCTTACCGAAACTCATCACCTTCGACCCGCCGCCCTGCATCCGGTTCATAAGGAAGATCCAGAACACGAAGAACAGCGCAAACGGCGCGAGCGTGATGAGGAATCCCCACCATGCCGATCCGCCCCGGCCCTCCACAACGAATGGAACCTTGGCGGTGTCCACCGACTCAGTCACCTGCGCCCCATAGTTATCGGGATAGCCAGTGACGTAGGTCTTGCCGTCCTTCAGCGTGACCTCGAGGTTCTGATCCTTCGTCTGCATCGTGACTCGCGAGACCTTGCCGGTGGCGAGGTCCTGCTGAAAGCCCGTGAACGTGGGCGTATCGGTCGCCGGCGAACTCGAGGTCACGAGCTTCTGCGCCACGAAGGCGAGAAGCACGACGATCAGAATGGGAAATGCGGCGCTCTTGAAAAAACGGCTCAGCGATTAACTCCCGCTCGGTGACAGAGGACGAGGGTAGCAGCGCCCGGCGAACGCGGGAATCCGACGGTCGCTACGCACCAGTTGCGTCGCCCAGCGTGGCGATATACGGAAGCTCACGGTGGCGCTCATCCACGTCCAGCCCATAACCCACCACAAATACGTCGGGCAACCTGAAGCCCACGTAGCGCGTGCGCAGGTCGAGGCGATCGGCTGCGGGCTTGGCAAGCAGGGCACACACCTCGAGTGATGCCGGCTCGCGTGACGCGAGGTTGCGCATGAGATAGCGGAGCGTGCGACCCGAGTCGATGACGTCTTCCACCACCAGCACGTGCCGGCCCTCAATCGCGGTATCGAGATCCTTCGTGATGCGCACCACACCCGACGAGTGCGTGGCCGACCCATACGACGACACCGCCATGAAGTCGAACTCGCAGGGGATGGACATCTCGCGCACCAGGTCGGCGGTGAAGAACACCGCGCCCTTGAGAATGCCGATGATCAGCGGGTCGCGGCCGGCGTAGTCGACCGACACCTCGGCGGCCATCTCCGCCACGCGCCCCTGGATCTGATCGCGCGTGAGAATGATCTCGCCCGGTACCTGTGCGCTCATGCCGCGGCCCCGATGCCACCGGCATCCGTCACGCGCGGTGACACCAGAAGCACTCCGCGCTCAATCACCGCGACTCCGCCGGGAATTTCATCGCGCCCGCGGCCACGGGCGGCCCGGGCGCGTACGCGCTCCACCGGCCCCGACCCGAGCGCGTCAGATGGCAGCCCCGACTCGGCGATAAGCCTGCGCACCAGGATGCGCGCCAGCGCAGCGGGCTCGGCGGCCAGATCGCGAGCGCCCAGGCCACCGTCGCGGGCGCAGCGATCCCATGCGGAGGAGGCGGCGGCGTCGATCACCTCGGACTCGTCGCGCAAAAGGTCGGCAAGCCTGGCCAGATGCGCCTCGGCCGCTGGGTGCACACGACTGAGCGCGGGCATCGCCCCATGACGCACACGAGCTCGTGCCGTCGCCAGGTCATCATTCGTCGGGTCATCCGTGAAGCTGACGCCTGCCGATTCGCACCACTCGCGGGTTTCGTGGCGGGAGAGCGTGAGCAGCGGACGGATGAGTGCATCTCGGCGCGGGGCGATGCCCAGCGCCCCCGTACGGCCCGTACCGCGGGCGATACGGAAGATGATCGTCTCGGCGTGGTCCGTGCGTGTGTGACCGGTCGCCACGAGATCGAGCCCCTCGCGACACCTGATCTCCTCTGCGATGGCAAGCCGGGCATCACGGGCACGCTCCATTGCGGCAGGCCCGGCGTCCAGACCAAGAGCGACGCGATACACGGTGAGGCCGAGCCCCTCTGCGGCCACAACGACCCCATCAGCCTCGTCGGATGCCGCCGCGCGCAGGCCGTGGTCCACCACAAGCACGTGCACCGGACCATCATGCAGGCGTGGGAGCAGGTGCATGAGGCACGTGGAATCAGCGCCGCCGGACACCATTGCGAGGACGCCCGCCCCGGAGGGCAGCAGCCCATGGCGGCGGCAGTGCTCGTTGACCCGTTCGTCGATGCCCACGCCGGGAGTATGCACGTGGCCTCGGATCAGCCGCGCGCCACCAGCGGGGCCGTGAGCCGCGCGAGGTCGGCACTGGTCACCGGGCCGGGCCATGTGGCGGCCAGCCGCCCCTCGCGGTCGAGCACCACGGTGGTCGGCAAACCGCTCACCGCGTAGGCATCGGCAACGGCGTCGTTCCGGTCGAACCCGAGGGGAAATGTCACTCCCACCTCACCTGCGAATGCCCGAGCGTCGTCCACGGAGTCGTTCACCGCAACACCCACCACCCTCACCGCAGGATGCGTCGTTGCGAACTGCTGCACATCGGGCATCTCCTTGCGGCACGGACCGCACCACGACGCCCACATGTTCACCACGGTGGGTCGTGGCCCCGGCACACCCACCGCCAGCGCCCCCCCACCCTCAAGCATCGGCACCGCCAGGTGCGCCGCGGATTCGCGCTGTGCCGTGGGCACCAACTGCGCCGCGGATTCCCCTCCCACCGATGCCCCGCATCCGGCAAGACCGGCCGCCGCGGGGACAAGCGCAAGCGCAACGAGGATGACCGGAATCCGCACGCAGTGAGCGTAGACCCGGGCGGGCATCCGGGACGTCTCGTACCGTGGCCGTGTGCCTTCGCCCGAGATTACGGCCGCGGTTCTACGAGCCGATCGTCGCATTGGTGCAGCCACCCGTGCACGGGTGGCTGGTATCGAAGGGGGCCCTGAGGTCGCACGGCTGGTGGCCAATGCCACCGGCCCCGCGTTCCAACTGCTCGTCGGGGCCCTGCTGGTATCGCCGGGTTCGCGTGCCACCGGCCTGCGCGCCCTTGCAGCGGGCGGCCTGGCAGCGGGCATCGCCCGTGCGGCACGTGATGGCATTGGCCGCCCGCGGCCCGGGTCCCGTAATGACGGGGGCTTCCCGAGCCGCCATGCAGCCTCCGCAACGGCGATCGCGCTGGTGATCGTGCGCGACAAGCCGCTTCTTGGCACCCTTGCCCTCGTTGCCGCCGGTGCCGGTCTGGCAGCACGGGTGGCATCAGCCGATCACGAGCCGCTCGACATCGCCGCCGGTGCCGGGCTTGGTGCCGTCGTGGCCCGGTTTACGCGGCGTCGGCGACGGCGACGGACCTGAACTCGCCCGTCACGGCGGCGTCGGTGATGCCAACTGGGGTGCGCGCCACGGGTATCAGTGCCGACTCGGCGCGCGTCAGCATTCCCTCCATGCCCTGATCGCCGTCGATCCACTGGGCAACGCCGGCGGCAACCACGCCCGCCGACACACGTACGCCCCCTCCTCCCCGCACATGCACGGCCTCAATGGCGATGGCAATGCGATCTCCCGCCTCGCGTGCCCGCTCCACGGGCCCCGAGACCAGTGCCATAAAGCGCCCATCACCCATGTCCACCACCAGGTCGGAGGGTGAGATCACCCGGGCGACGCCATGGTTGGCTGCATCCAGCAGGGCATCACGTACCGCACCGCCGTAAATCGTGGTGATGTCGTCAAGGTCGGTGATGCCCACAAGCGCGAGGCTCACCGGCCCGCCGTCTTCAGCGGCCCTTCGGCAGTCGCGGTCGGCGATGAGGTCAAACACATCGAGGGGCGCGAGCCCACTGGGACGGCGACCAAGATCGTCGTCGGCATCACGCTGGCCAAACGCCAACCCCTCGGCCATCCCGGCATGTGCGGCTCCGAGGGCAGCGAGTACAACCACAGCCACGAACCCGGCGGTGATTTCACCAGCGCTCACCTGCCCTGCCGATGCGGCGGCCAGCGCCACCGCGGCAGCCAGAAGCGTGGCGATCAGACCAATGCCACCAGCAAGCGGTGCGGCGAGGACGGCGGGAATGACCAGCAACGGCCAGAGCCACCATGCACCAACGGCGATGATCGGAATCACCGTGGCGGCGAGCAGTGCCACCAGAAGAATGAGGCGACGCTGTCGGTACCGCGTGGTCATCGCGGGCCCGTGAACAACGTCGTGGGCGGGTGGGTTCATCACCGTGTGATGCGGTGAACCGGATGTGACATCCGGTTTTCAAGAAGTTACCGGCGGCCCCGGACGTCACTTACACTCGGCACATGAACGACATCGCGACAATCGGAATCGTCGGCGGCGGCACCATGGGGGCGGAGATCGCCCACGTTGCGGCAGCCCGGGGGTTCACTGTGCTGCTGGCCGATGCCGATCGCGCCCGCGCCGATGCCGGACGCGACCGTGCCATCGCCATTGCTGACCGCCGCGTGGAGCGCGGCCGGATGAGCAGCGATGAGGCAGCGGCCGTGGCGGCAGGCATCACGCCTGTAAACGGCATCGCCGACATCGGCGGCGTCGACGCGGTGATCGAGGCGGTGCCGGAGGATCTGGCCCTCAAGATCCGCGTGCACGCCGATATCGACGCGGCGGTACGCCCCGGCGTGTTGGTGGCCACCAACACCTCCGGCCTCTCGGTCACCGCGCTGGCAGACGCCACCACGGGTCCCGGTCGTCTCATCGGCCTGCACTTCTTCAACCCCGCCAGCACCATGCGCCTGGTCGAGGTCATCGCCGGGGCGGCCACCGACGCGGCGACCATCGCCCGGGCCTGTGCCCTTGCCAGGGAGCTCGGAAAGGAGCCGGTGCGGGTGGCCGAGTGTCCGGGGTTTGTGGTCAACCGGGTGCTCGTACGCGCGATGGCGGAGGCCTATCGGGCCGCGGCGGCGGCGCCGGTCGATCGTCGCACCGCCGACATGATGGTGTCGGAGGGCGGGCCCGCCCCCATGGGCCCGTTCGCGCTCGGTGATCTGGTGGGGCTCGACGTGCTCGAGAGTATCCGCAGCGATCTGGAGCGCGCCTACGGCAATCGGTTCAACGATTCGGGCACCCTGGCCCCGCTGGTCGCCCGCGGCGACCTCGGGCGGAAGACCGGCGCTGGGCTGGTTCCCGATGCCGACCCGATGCCACTCGGTACCGAACCGGTCATCGCGGCCGTCTACTACGCGGCGGCACTGGATGAGGCGCGGCGCTTGGTCGACGAGGGCATCGCCACGGCAGATGACATCGATCTGGCCATGCGCCTCGGTGCAGGCTGGACGAACGGTCCACTCGCGGGGGCGTAACCCCGGCACGGATCACACCCCGGGGGGCACAGCCCACTCGGGACGTACGTCATATCGACCTGTCGCCGGCACCACCGCGTCGCCCTCAAGGATCTCGATGTGGTCGAGGGTCACCTGGGAGGGATGTGCGCACCCGGTGGCACGCGCGAGCCGGGTGATCTCGCGTCGCAGCCCAACCACGTACGCCGCGAGGCGCACCGAGGCAATCGACGGGTCCAGACCGCGTTGCAGCCATGCCGATTGGGTGGCGATCCCCGTGGGGCACCGGCCGGTGTGGCACCGCTGCGCCTGGATGCAGCCCACTGACATCATCGCCTCACGCCCGACGTTAACCATGTCCGCCCCGAGCGCGAACGCCATCACAGCCTGCTCGGGCAGACCCAGGCGCCCCGAGCCGATCCACGTGATGCGATGCTGGAGACCACGCTCGGCGAGAGCGCGATACGCACGCCCCTGCGCGAGGCGATACGGAAGCGCAACGTGATCGACGAATGCCAGCGGGCCGGCTCCCGTGCCACCCTCGCCGCCATCGATGGTGATGAAGTCCACACCGCGAGTACCCGACTCCATGAGGCGCGCGAGGTCGTCCCAGAAGCTCGGCATCCCGACCGCCGACTTGATGCCCACTGGCAGTCCCGTGGCCTCGGCGATGCGCTCCACCGCATCGAGCATGCCGTCGGCATCATGGAAGTCGGGATTGACCGATGGGCTCACGCAGTCAACACCCGCTGGCACACCGCGGATGCGTGCGATCTCCGGAGTCACCTTATGCGCCGGGAGCAATCCCCCGAGCCCGGGCTTCGCTCCCTGACTCAGTTTCAGCTCGATCGCCCGTACGGGGTGGCCATCGATGGTCTCGAGCAGGTGATCGATGCTCAGTCGTCCCCGCTCGTCGCGCGCGCCGAACCACCCCGTGCCCAGCTGCAGCACCAGATCCCCACCATGGAGATGATGGGGTGAGAGTCCCCCCTCCCCCGTGTTGTGCAGGCACCCGGCGAGGTGAGCGCCTTCGTTCATGGCACGCACTGCCGTTGCCGACAACGCACCAAATGACATTCCCGACACGTTCACCACCGATGGCGGGCGGAATGCCCGCGGCCGCATGAGCGGACCACCAAGCACCTTCGCCGACGCCAGTGGCCAGTCATCCGGGTCTCCGGCCGCAGGGGGCGGGGCGGGAAATGCGGTTGGACTGATGAGGATGTAGCCCGGCGAACGCTCGAAAACGGCATCGGAGCCGAATGAGAACGCATTGTTCTCGCCCTTCGATGTTGCGTAGATCCAGCGGCGCTGATTTCGGTTGAACGGCCGCTCATCGTCATTGTTGGTGACGATGTATTGCCGGAGCTCCGGACCAAATGCCTCGAGGATGTACCGGAGGTGGCCGATGACCGGCCAGTTATGAAGCACGGGGTGGCGTCGTTGGAGCACGTCGTAAAGCACCACCAGCGCAAGGGCTGCGGCAATACCGATGAGCACCCACCACCCCACGCCCACATCTGCTCCATTCATTGCGAGCCGCCAGTGAAAGGTTGCGCATCACATATTGATGCCGCCCGCGGTCGGCGCGATACGCTCCCGTTGTGACGAATATTACGCCTCACCCCGCCATCCACGGCCGCTCAGTACTCTCCCTTATGCATCACCCCGCTGATGCAATCAGGGATGTACTCAACCTGGCCGACTCCCTGAAGGCCACGCCGCTCTGGCCGGATGCGCTCGCTGGAAAGAGCGTCGCGGTGATCTTCGAGCAGCCCTCCACGCGAACGCGTGTGTCGTTTGAGGTGGGTATCGCACGGCTGGGGGCGCACCCGGTGGTGCTGGCGGGCCGGGACATGCAGCTTGGGCGCGGCGAGACCATCGAGGACACCGCCAAGGTGCTCTCGCGATTCGTTGACGCCATCGTCATCCGCACGGTGGACCACGGCAAGGTGATGGAGCTGGCCGAGCACGCAGACGTGCCGGTGATCAACGCCCTCACCCACGCCCATCATCCATGTCAGGGGCTGGCTGACGTCATGACCATCCGCGAGCGCTTTGGCGACCCGCGGGGTATTCGTGCCGCCTATGTGGGCGATGGCAACAACTGCTGCCATTCGCTGATGGTGGTGGGTGCACAGATGGGCATGGAGATCGTGGCCGGCTGCCCGGCGGGATACATGCCCGACCCCGAAGTGGTGGCCATCTGCGATGCCATCGCACGCGAGCATGGTGGCTTCGTACGCGCGGTGGAAGACCCCCGTGAGGCAGTCACCGGCGCCCGGGCGATCTATACCGATGTGTGGGTATCGATGGGCGACGACATTGCGGAAGAGGCACAACGCATCGCCGTGTTCACCCCGTACCAGGTGAATGACGCGCTCATGGACGCCGCCGCACCCGGCTGCATTGCCCTCCATCCGCTCCCGGCGCACGACGGCCTGGAGATCACCCGGTCGGTGTATCACGGCCCGCAGAGCGCGATCTGGGACGAGGCGGAGAACCGCCTGTACGTGCAGGCCGCGCTACTGATGCACCTGCTGGGCTAGGAGGCCCGGCGGGACCATGCTGCCCCTCGCCGACGACGTCCCGAACCGACGGGCACCGATTCTCACCATTCTCATCATCGCCATATGGGTGGCGATGTGGATCGTGCACCTGATACGACCCGACGACGGCAACATCTCCGATTCGAGCCAGGCGCTCAACTGCCGTTGGGGCGTGGTGCCTGAGCACCTCGTGAATGGCGCGGGCTCCACCACCGACCCCTGCGCCCTGATCAACACCGATCATCAGGGATGGATCGAGGTCGTGACGGCACAATTCCTGCATGCTTCGTGGTGGCACATTCTCGGCAACGTGCTGTTCATGTGGGTCTTCGGTGCATCCGTTGAGGCCCGGCTCGGGCGCGTGCGATTTCTGCCATTCGTGCTCGCGTGCGGATCGCTGGCGCTCGTGGTGCAGGCGCTCGCCTCGTCAACATCCACCAACCCGATCATCGGCGGGTCGGGCATGGTGGCCGCAGTACTGGGGGCGTACATCGTGCTGTTCCCATCCGCACGCGTCTGGGCACTCGTCATCATCATTCCGCTGAGGCTGCCCGCGTGGATCCTGCTGGTCGCCTGGTTCGGTTACCAACTGGTTGCAGCGCTCGGAGGCGCCGAGACGGGAACCGCCTACTGGGCACACGTGGCTGGGTTCGCCGCAGGTGCCCTCCTCATCCGCGCGGCCTCACTGGGCCTGCCGCCGCCGCCCGTGCCCCGTAGCGCCGTGCCGGCGAAAGCGGCCCCGGCATGAGCCCGCTCTTCCGGCGACGGCCGCGCTCAGAGAAGCAGCCCGAGTGGGTGCGGGTGGCCATCGTTGCCAACCAGGCCGAGGGCGAGATGCTTCAGGGCATGCTGGCCAATGCCGGAATCCCCTCGTTCCTACTGAGGAACGCCGGGTTCGATGTACCGGACATGCTGGCCGGGGGACCGCGTGACGTGATGGTGCCGGGAGGCCGTGGCCTCGAGGCCCATGCGCTGCTTGACCCGCTGGACCCCGACGCGCCCTAGCGGCCGAGAACGATGGGGCCCTGGCGCCCACGCGCTGGCATGCGAAGCATTATTCCGGCGACCAGCATCGCGACGCCGATCACCACTGTGACGATCAGGGCAATCCACCAGTTGGCCACCGTCGCCACCGTGGCGGCCGTCGCAATGTCACCGGCGTTCCCCTCGCCCACGGCGCCCCCCACAATCGGAGGCACGATGAGGCGCAGCAGAATCGGCACGATGCCCACCGCGATGAAGGCGATGCCGAGACGGCGCGCCATCCGTGCGCGATCGTCGGTCACGAGCACCCCGATACCGAGCAGCACAATCGTGGCGACGACCAGCCACAGGGGCAGAAGGCGAAGTGTGTTCAGGGCACCGGCAGCGGTCGAGACGCCGGACGGGACCTGCTCCGGGGTGACGGTGACGGTGAGGTCCCCGGCGGGGGGGATCTGCGAAGCGAGTTGCGGTGCGGTCGCATCGAGCGCGGTGACGAGGCGCTCGCGCACGGCGCCCAGATTGATCGTCACGCCACCGTCTGGGCGGTTCTCGAAACGGGTCCGGGCCTGATCAATCGCGGGTACGAGCAGTGTGCCGATGTCCGGCTGCGAGAGCAGTGACTGCACCGCACCACGCAGGGTGGACTCTCCAGCCACCGAGATCGAGCCGCCCTTGCCGGTGACATACGTATCGACCACCGTCACGACGGCATCCGATGTACCGGTAAGACCGGCGGGGCTCTGGATCGTCTCCACGGTGACATCCGCGAAGCCACCGGATTCAGTCACCCGGCCGAATGATGTCCAGGTGAGTACGGCGAGCAGCCAGGTGAGCACCCCGAGTGTCGCGACGACCCCCAACAGAAGCCGACGGCCGCGGGTCATGCGGCGATTCATCGGAGAAGCCGTCCCGCGCGAGTGCCCGATATGTGTCCCATTCCCATGAACCAGACCAGTGCGGGCCCGCCATGTCAAGGGGTGGTGCCATATATGGGGGGAATCCCGCGGCGCCATATCCCGACCCGGGTCCTCATCCGGCTGCAATAGGCGACACTTGGAGACATGAATACCTTTGCATCTGCCATCAGCACGCGGGAGACCGGACGCACTGCGGCCACCGAGGCCGTTGCCGCCGTGCGCGCGGGCCTCGGTGGCGCCACGCCCGACCTCGCCGTGGTCTTTGCCACCCCCGATCTCATGGCCGATGCCGCCGGCATCGCATCCGTTATCGCCGTCGGGCTCGGGCCAGCGAACCTGATCGGCTGCACTGCGGAGGGGGTCATCGGCACCGCCCGCGAAATCGAGCACGGGCCCGCACTGACCCTCTGGGCGGCATCACTCCCCGATACCGCCATTGACTCATTCATCCTCGACCCGGGTCAGGCACCCGATGGGGGACTGGTGATGGTGGGCTGGCCGCCTGCCATCGACCCCTCCGCACCCCCCGATCTGCAAGGAGACCAGACGGTGATCCTGCTGGCCGATCCGTTCAGTTTCCCAGCCGATGCGCTTGCCGGACCGGATGGCGAAGGGATGACACGTGAGGTGACCGGAGGTATGGCCTCGGGTGGTCAGTCCCCGGGCGAGCACCGCCTCATCCTCAACCAGAGGGTGACCCACTCCGGCGCAGTGGGGGTTGCCCTCTCGGGCGTCACGCCCCTCGTGTCGCAGGGCTGCCGCCCCGTTGGCCCCGAGATGACCATCACCGACGGGGGCCAGGGCGTCATCAGGCAACTCGCAGGTCGCCCGGCACTCGAACGTGTCCGCGAGGTCATCGAGGCCCTTCCGGCAGATGAGCGTCGCCTGGTGGAACACGGAGTGCTTGCCGGCATCGTCATTGACGAGAACCGCCCCGAATACGAGCAGGGCGACTTCCTGATTCGCGGCATGATGGGCGGCGACCCCGGTACCGGCGCGATCGCCGTGGGTGAGCATGTGCGGGTGGGGCAGGTGATGCGCCTGCAGGTACGCGACCACCTCTCAGCCGATGCAGACCTCCGCGCCGCCCTGGCCGCCGCGCGTGGAATGACCGCAGGTGCACCAGGAGGGGCGCTGCTCTTTTCGTGCAACGGACGCGGCACCCGTCTGTTCCCCGATCCGCACCACGACGCGCTCGCGACCGCGGACGTGTTCGGTGAAATCCCGCTGAGTGGCCTCTTCTGCAATGGCGAGATCGGACCGGTGTGTGGCCGCACCCACTTGCACGGCTTCACGGCCGTCATGGCCATCTTCCCCGCATAACACATAACTGAACATAAACTATGTATGTCAGTTGATGTGTAATACAATGAAGTGACACTCCGCGTTTATATGTATATCGCATGCTTGCGGATCACACGGGAGCCCACTGATGGATCAGCAGTCTCACAGCACATCGCCGTTCGGCGGCACGCCCCCGGCACCGACCACCGAGGTACCCCGTGGTGGCATCGCAGAGGGCATCTTTGCCGAAGTCGAGCGCATGACCGCTGGCGGGGCCATGACCCGGAGCGACGCATTTGAGCGTATCTCTGAGCGCACCGGTCGCCGCGCCGGCACCGTTGCCGCCAACTATTACCGCATCGCCCGCAAACGGGGCACCGTGGCCTCACGTGCCACGCGTGGACCCGGTCGGCCGGTCGGATCTCGCAGCACCGGGGATGCCGCCGTCATCCTCGCCCGGCTTGAGTCCGCCGTCAAGGATCTCGGTGACCTGCTGCGTGCGCAGGATGCGGAGATCACCAAACTGCGTGAACAGTCCGCCCAGTTCGAGAAGTTGCGGGACTGGATGAGCAAGAACGGCTAGCCGGGAAACTGCCCCCGGGGGGAATTACTCCGGGGGCAGTTCGAGGCGCCGCGCGCCAGCCCAAGCGGCGGCCTGCGAACGGCGCTGGAACCCGAGCTTACGAAGCAGTTGCGACACATGATTGCGCACCGTCTTCTCGGAGAGGTGCAGCACCTCGCCGATGGCACGGTTGGTATAGCCCTCGGCAATAAGCGTGAGCATGCGGCGTTCGCGATCGGTGAGACCCGCTAGTTCTGCCTCGGCCTGCTTGGCGGACAGTTCGCGAAACTGTGAGAGGAGTGCCCCGGTGGCGCGGGGGTCGAGCGTGGATGCACCCGACGCGGCATCACGAATGGCCTGGGTAAGGCGCTCGGCATCGGCCTGCTTCAGCAGGTACCCGGATGCCCCAGCCATGACGGCACCCACAATGGCCTCCTCGTCGGAGTACGAGGTGAGCATGACGACGCTGATCTCATCGTTCTCCTGCTTGATTTTGCGGCAGGCGTCAACACCGGAGCCATCCGGCAGGCGAATGTCCATCAGCACCACATCGGGGGTGAGCTGAGCGGCCATCTGTACTGCCTCCGCCACAGACCCGGCCTCGCCCACCACGCGGAACCCGCCGGTGTGAGAGAGCAGCGACCTGAGGCCAAGGCGCACCACGTGGTGGTCGTCGACGATCAGGACCCGGATCGGATCGGTGGGGCTTGGAATCGCGCTCATCAGCTCATCGCCTCGGTCGCGATGCCCTGCCTGGTGGCGGGCATCTCGGTTGACTCGACATCATCCAGCGGTACTGCCAGCACCACCCGGGTGCCGCCAGACGGCCCCGGCTCGATCACGATACGGCCTCCAAGCCACCGGGCACGTTCATGCATGTTTCTCAGTCCGTTGCCGTGGCCCGGGACCACTTCACCGGCGATCTCATCACGGATGCCCTGCCCCGTGTCCGCGACAACCAAATCGATCTCGTCCGGATGGAATGTAAGACGCACGCTCACAGTGCACGGACCGGCGTGGCGGGCGGCATTCGCCAGCGATTCGCGCAGGATGTGCGCCAGGTGCTGACCGGCATCCTCGGGCAGTGGCCCGCACGACTCCTGGCCCGTCACCCGGAAGGTCGCCTCGACGTGCGAGTCGTCGACGAAGTCGTGCACGATGCGATCGAGGTCTGATGCGATACCGGCCGGGCCACCGTCGGGGGCCTGGAGGCCGCGGATGTACCCACGCAAACCGTCGATGGTGCCGTTCAGGCTTCCCACGACCCGGCGGATCTCCTCGCGGGTGTCGGCATCATCGGTATTCAGCGCAACGGCCTCGAGATGCAGCCCGGACGCGTAGATCGACTGGATGGTGCCGTCGTGGAGGTCGCGACCGAATCGCGCGCGCTCCTCGGCCACGAGCCGGGCGCGATCGAGCGTTTCGATCTGCTGTTTGGCCTCCACCTCAAAGATGTCGAGCAGTTTGATGACTGCCAGGAGCAGCGCGAGGACCACCATGCTGCGCAGCACCGCAAGAGGCAGCCCGGTGGTGGCGAACCAACCTGACTCATTCGCGATTCCCCCTGGCACCCACGGCGCGGGCTCCACGATGATTCCGCCCACCACTGCATAGACCAGCAGTGCGGCCGCTGCGAGCGCTGCGTACGGACGGATACCCACCATGCCCGAGCGGGTCAGTTCCTCCCGCTGCCGCCACATGCCGTACGCCGAAAGCAGGGCGCCCGGGATGAAAAACACATACCGCGACAACGCTGCGGTGGTGTCTTCCCACTCGAGAACGTTCCAGCCGAGATTGCCCGCCGCAACCGTGGCGACGATGATGATGGCGGCCCACGCAACAACCGAGGCAATTGAGAAGGCCCGCAGACGCTGCCGTGTCCATGGCACGAGCCGCAGCCCGAACTGCAGCAGGAAGACCACCGCGACCGACTGCAGCACCGCGCGCAGCACCACCAGCGCATGAATTGCACCGGGCGCGAGATAGGTGGACTGAATGGGGACGAACACGAACCCCCAGATGACCCACGCCTCGATAAATGCGTACGAGGCGAGCCAAATCAGCGACGATGTGAGGGTGAACCGCGTTGCGCGGCGGCGCTGAAGCCACGCGGCGTACCCGAGCGCGAACAGAATGATCCCGTGCGCAAACACGAGGACAGTCTCATTTTGCTGGAAGAAGGTCGCCAACTGCGGGACGCGCACCTCGGGTCATGCCCCGGAACGACGATGCGGGGCGAATCGGCCGGGGCGTGACCCGCGAGCGGTGACACACGATCCGGCAAAATCGATGCTACTTCCTTATCCGCCTGCGAGTTCCGCCAAGTGCGATCGCAGGTCGTCCAGCGATTCCTCCTGCGCGGCGTGCACGATCTCGGGCTCCTCAACCAGTGCGCAGCGTTGCATCGGGTTGAGACGGTTGGTCACATACGGATCAGCAACGATCTCAGGCAGCGACCGCCCCTGCTTGAGCTGGCCCACGCAGTACTCGGTCAGGCGCTTGTGCTCAGCCGTCGGGTCGACCAATAGCCGTGAGATCTCTTCCTTGATGCTCATACAACTACCTCCTGATGCTGGGCCGAGAGGAGTGGGGCGAGCGCGCGCAGGCGTCGGATTCGCTCCTCCATCGGCGGGTGGGTCGAGAACAATTTCGAGGTGCCACGGCCATGCAGCGCCGCAAGTGGGTTGACGATGTACATGGGCGCCGCCGCCGGATTGACCTGCATGGGAACCTGCTCGGCACCACGTTGCAGGTTCTCGAGCGCGCTCGCGAGCGGCTCGGGGTCGCCCAGCAGCTCGGCCCCCGTGAGGTCGGCCTGATATTCGCGCTGGCGGGAGATGGCCAACTGGATGATTGTGGCGGCGATTGGCGCGATGATCATGGCGGCAAGGGTGCCGATGATCCCAAGCCCGCCTTCGTCATCTCCCCCGAACAGCATTGAGAACTGGAGCCAGGTGGCGATGGCGGAGATCGCCCCGGCCACCATCGCCGCGACGCTTGCGATGAGGATGTCGCGGTTGCGGATGTGCGCCATCTCGTGCGCAAGCACTCCTTCCAACTCGCGCATGGTCAGCTGGTGCTGAATGCCCTGGGTCACGGCGATCGCCGAGTGCCGCGGGTTGCGTCCGCAGGCAAACGCGTTGGCCTGCTGGTCGGGCGTGACGTAGACGCCGGGCATCGGAACGCCGGCGCGATTCGCCAGTCGACCGATCATGGCGTGGAGTTCCGGGGCCTCATCCGCCGACACAGGGACGGCATGCGCCATCTTCAGCGCGATGGATCCGCTGCCCCAGTACATGGCGAAGTTGAAGATCACCGCGACGATGGCCATCAGGAGAATTCCCGATGCCCCGCCAATGACACCGCCGAGAAGAATGAGCACGGCGGTGAGCGCGGCCATGAGCAACGCGGTTTTGGTGTAATTCCAGGCCGTCATTGCACCTGTGGTCATCGATCCTCCGTGTCGTGACGCGATGTCCGGGGAAGCGCCCCGCCCGCCTGCAAGTATAAGAGCGACTATGGAGACCCTCCGGCGATCGCCCGTTATGCGTTGGTTCAGTTCGGCCGCCCTCGCGGCCACGTGCGGGATCGTTCTCACCGGCTGTTCGCTGGGGGGCCAGCAGGAGCAGCAGACCCGCGTGGCGGAGCCCGCCACTGTCGTGAGCGTGCTCCCGACGCGACCAGGCCTCACCCCCGCTGGCCCCATCCGCGCCGTTGATGCGCAGGGATTTACCGCGGCGCTGCTCGGGCACCCTGATTCGACCCTCACCACCAACCTGAAGCAGGCGGGCTTTCTCCGGGGCGCCACGCGCGAGTGGACCGGTCCGAAGGGTGCGAGCCTTGTTGCAGTGGTTGGCCTGTGGGACGACGGGAGCGCGGCGGCGTCACTCGGCGGCGACGCGGCCGACGCGGTGGTGCCTGAGGGCACCCCGTGGACACCATCGCAGTACGGGGGGTCGCAGGGCTCACGGGCCGACAACGCGCGGGCACTCAGCGTGGTGGTCGGTCGTGTGTCGCTGTTCCTCCGGGCTACCGGCCCGGTTGACGACGCCGCAGTACTGCGCCAGATGGACCTGATGTTCCAGACGGCGTCCGGGATGGACCGCCGGGGGACCTCGTCAAATGGGTAAGCAATCCGCACCCCTTGACGGCGACCTGCAGCGCACCTATCGCGGGCGGGCATGGCGTGATGAGGAGCCGAACCGGCGCCTGCTCTTGGATACCAATGTCGAGGAGAAGGCGGTGCTCATCGCATCGCTCAACTGTTCCGCGGTGGAGGAAGCCGACCGCCTCACCGAGATGGGTGAACTGCTGCGCACCGCGGGGGCCACCGTCGTGCACCGTGTGGTGCAGCGTCGCGAGCGCCCTGATCCCCGCCTGTACCTGGGAAAGGGACGGCTTGAGGAACTGTCGGAGTGGGTGAAGGAGCACAAGCCCAACGTGGTGGTGGCTGAGGGTGACCTGGCAGCCGGTCAGCAGCGGCATCTGGAGGACAAGCTCAATACGCGCGTGGTGGACCGCACCGGGATCATCCTCGACATCTTCGCCCTGCATGCCAAGTCGGCGGAGGGAAAGCTGCAGGTGGAGCTGGCGCAGATGGAGTACTCGTACTCCCGCCAGGAGGGCCTGTGGCAACACCTCGAGCGTCTCGGCGGCGGTGTGGGTACACGAGGCCCCGGTGAGAGCCAGCTGGAGTCGGACCGGCGCATGATCCGCGAGCGCATGGGGCTGCTGCGAAAGCGTCTGCAGGAGGCGGCGAAGAGCCGCGACACCATGCGCGAGGAGCGCATGGCCTCGCCCGTCACGCGCGTGGCGCTGGCCGGATACACAAATGCCGGCAAGTCGAGCCTCATGAATGCACTGACAGGTGCCGAGGTGGACGTGAACAACGCACTGTTCGAGACGCTCGACGCCACCACGCGCGCGTTCTCACAGGATGGCGTGAAGGTGCTGGTGTCCGACACCGTGGGCTTTATCCGCCACCTGCCCCATCAGCTGGTCGAGTCATTCCGCTCCACCCTCGACGAGGTGCGTGATGCCCACCTCATCCTTCACGTGGCCGACGCGTCAGAGGACGATGACGGGCGCGAGGCGCGTGCGAAGGCCGTGGTGGAGGTACTCGACGAGATCGGCGCCGGCGAGGTGCCGCACCTGCACGTGATGAACAAATGCGATCTCCTCGACATCGAAGACCTCGACGCCCTTCGGCGTCAGTACCCCACAGCGATCTTCACCTCTGCAATCTCGGAAGAGGGCCTCGATGATCTGCGCGATCGGCTGCTCGTCACGGCCCGCGCGCGATGGGACCGCGTGGTGCTCGAAGTCCCCTACTCCCGCGGTGACGTCATCTCAGCCATCTACTCCGCCGGGCGCGAGGTCACCCAGGAAGCCGGGCCCGAGGGCACGCTCATCCGCGCACTCATGCCCCCGGTTGATGCGGCCCGCGTGCGGGCACTCGCCGCCAGGGAACGCCAGTAGTAGCTGTACGGCGGCACGCGGTGAGCCCCCGGGGCGGTGCGGTTCAGCGAATGAAGACGGGGGTACCGACCTGCACCCGTGGGTACAGGTTCTCGACATCCGAGATGTACATGCGGATACAGCCATGCGATGCGGCCGATCCGATCGACGACGGGTTCGGGGTGCCGTGCATTCCGATACCCGGGGCGGAGGTGCCGATCCAGCGGGTGCCCAGCGGATTGCTCGAGCCGGGAGGAACGGGGCCCAAACCGGCAGCCCACGGCGAACTGGGCGGGAACCAGGTGGGGTTCATCTGCTTCTCGATCACGCGGAAGTTGCCCGTGGGCGTGGGATAGGCGGGTTGGCCAACTGCCACCGGGTATGTGCGGATGCGCCGGGTCCCCGTATAGAGCCGCAGCTTGAAGTTGCGACGGGTCACCACGACCACCGGCCCGATTGACGTGACCTCGGGAGCCACCCGCGTCTCGGGCAGTGCATACGGGGTGGCGGGGCGTGCCGTGATGAGGGCAGGAGCCAGAAGCGCCACCGTCTTTGACACGTCAACGGCGTAGCCGAAAGCGGCCTTGCCAACCACCGGGCGAAAGGCACGGTTCAGGCTGACGGTGGCATCTCGGGCGGGGATACCGATCTGACCCGCCCGCCACTTGATGACGTCCCGCAGCTTCGCTGTACTGATGGTCTCGACGAGGGGAATGTTGGTGATCGTCCCGGGGTCGGGTACCGCCTGCATGGCAGCAATGACCGCCGCGTCCACATCGGCCGCATACCCCGCGGCATCCGGATCGATCTCGAGCGCACGGCCATGGAACGTGAGCGGCATGGCGGCACGGTGCGGCGCGACGATGGTGTTGAGCACGAGCCCCTTCGCAGAGGTGGCCGCAAGCCCCGAGACATCCAGCCCCGCGATGGAGACGCCGGCGGGGATCGTGCCCTCGGGCAGCGGCGCCACCTGCTGCGCAAACGCGCACGCGGGAATTGCCAGAAAGATGGCACCCGCGGCAAGGGCACGGACGCTTCGGTGAATCACTGACACGGGGAACTCCAGGACATCGGATCGGGAAAGAAATGATGGTAGCCCTCGCCTCCGGCGCGCCCGCACAGACGGGTACGCACGTCATCAACCAGTGTTACCGGTGACCACACGCAGGACGATGCCGTGTGCGCGGCGTATTGTCAGGTCGACGTGATCGCGGATTCGCACCACATCGAGGCGACCATCGGCGCCGACCCCTCGGAGATCGCCCCCGTGAGAGCGGCGGTGCACGACCTCGCGCAGCGTGCCGGGTTCGGCGACCGTGCCGACGATCTGGCGCTCGCCATCAACGAACTGATCGCCAATGCACAGGAGCATGGCGCTGCCCCCATTCATGTGGTGGCCGATGCCGGTGCCGGCCTCCACATCGAGGTGAGCGACTCCGGTGGCGGCTTCGACTGGAGCGAGGCCGTGCAGGAGCACCCGCCCCGTCCCCACGCCCGTCGTGGTCGTGGTCTCTGGATCGTGCGTCAGCTGGTTGACAGGGTCACCGTGGACCGCGGCGGCGGCGATGGCACCACCTGTGTGTGCATCGATCTGCACCAGCAGGCCGCCTGACTCCTAGCGACGCCCCGCCCGGGCGCCGATGCGCTCCAGCCATCGGGCGCCCTTCTCGCGCCGCTGGTCCAATTCGTCGGCACTCGCCTCGCTCACGCTCGTGACCCCGCAGAGGCGGTTGAGCTCGCCATTCACCTGCGCATGCGTCATCCCTGCGGCACCCGCGATGGCGCGCACGATCACCGAGTTGGCATCGCGCAACATGCGGCGGCGCTGCACGGGGGTGAGGCCCGAGACATCCGGTGCCCGTACCTCGAGGTGCGGTGCCTCCAACAACTGCACATCGAATCCATCGTCCCCGGGATCCTCATCATCGAGTGATCCGAACATGCCCAGATGCTCGTCGGCGCGGTGCACCACGGCCTCGCCTGATGGCGTTGCGGACACCGCAGAGAACAACGACATCTGCTCGTCCTCGCGTGTCGTCTGCACGTCGTCGAGCAGGCCGTCGGCCTCGCTGTCGTCGGCCTCGCCGGCCTTCTTCAGAAAGTGCCGACGCTCTTCGGCGATGCCCATTGCGTGCGCGCGGAGGCGTGGATCATCGGGCATGAACATGTACGACGGCTGGCGGTCGTGCCCCGGGACCCAGCGCACGATGCGCCCAACGGCCTGGCGGAAGAAGAGCTCGGTCGTCGTGGTGGTGGCGAACACACCCACACGAAGCCGCGGGATGTCTACCCCCTCGCTCACCATGCGCACAGCCACCAGCCACGGGTCGCGGCTCGTCGCGAATGCTGAGATGCGCTGCGATGCAGTGGGGTCGTCGCTGGTCACTACCACGGCCTTCACGCCCAACCGGTCCCGGATGATCGTGGCCACTCCCCGGGCGTGGTCGCGATCCATCGCGATGACCAGGCCGCCGGCTTCCGGATGCGTCTGGCGCACATCTGCCAACTGGGCGTGGGCCCGTGCGAGGGCGTCGGGCATCCACTCACCCGACGCATCAAGCGCCGTGCGGAGGCGCTGGGAAGCCAGGCGCGGGTCGAGGGCATCGTCAAATGACGCCGACTGCGTACTGCCGTCGGGGCCGATCCACTCCATCTCGCCACCCAGCCGTGGGAAGTGCACCGGCCGCACCACACCGCGATCGGCGAGCGCCGGGCCGTAGCCGTACTCGACATCCGGCTCCGCCTCGCCGCTCGCGTCGTAATACACGAATGGAATCGCACGGCTGTCTGATCGAAATGGCGTGCCCGAGAGGCACAGGCGAATGGAAGCCACCTCAAATGCGCTGCGCACGCCATCGCCCCACGCCCGCTCATCGCCGGCGTGGTGGATTTCGTCCAGCACCACGAATGCCCCGTTCGCGATCGTGCGTACGGCGAGCGTCGACTGCGCCACCTGCTGGTAGGTGGTGACGATGCCGTGGACCTCTGCGGGCAACGGCTCCCCTGCGATCCACGCCGGATCGAGATGCAGGCCAAAGCGCTCGGCAGCGGCTGCCCACTGGCCCTTCAGATGCTGCGTGGGGGCCACGACCACCAAGCTGCGACCAGGGTGCGCGGCCAGATCCTGCCGCGCCGCGGTAAGCGCAAAGGTGGTCTTCCCGGCTCCCGGTGTGGCCACCGCCAGGAAGTCGTCGCCGTCGCGCGAGGCGAACACGTCGAGCGCATTCTTCTGCCACTTTCGAAGGTGGATTGTTCGGCTGGTGGCTCCCAAGACGGCGGGACCCTACCCGGCGAACCCCTCCCCGCCCCGATTGTGTCAGGCCGGAGCAGTGCCCCCGTCGGCAGCAAGGCCGCCGACACGGACGACATCACGCATCGAGAGAATCCCCACGAGTTCGGGCCCCTCAAACACCAGCACGTGCCGGACGCCGTGGCGCACCATCTGGTCGGCGGCGGTTGCGAGGGGCCATTCGGGTGCCGCGGTGATGAGCGAACCCGTCATGTGATCGCCCACCAATTCAACGTCAACGTCCAGCCCGGCGGCCAGCGCCTTCAGCAGATCGCGCTCGGTGATGACGCAGGGCCCGGGAAGATCCGGGTCCATCACAACCGATGCGCCGGTGCGGTTCTCGATCATCCGCTCGGCTGCCTGGCGCAGCGTGTGCGCCGGGCCCACCATTGCATTCAGCGCGCTCATGGCGTCTCGTACCTGCGTCATGGCCCGATTGTGCCATACCGCACAATCACCGTCAACCGCCATCGCCCTGCGGGAGCGCTACACTCCGCTGCTGCTCATGGAATCACCTTGGAGGTTTGATGCTCTACGGACGTCGTCTGGACGAAGCGCTCGAGCACGTCGACGGAAGCCGATACGCGTTGGTGCATGCCGTTTCGAAGCGCGCGCGCCAGATCACGGTGTGGCTCACCGCCGATCCGGCAGAGCTGCGCTCTGAGGATGCGCCGCCGCCAGCTCCTGGAGAGTTGTCGTCCCGTGACCCCGTCGCCCTTGCCGAGGCCGAGATCCTGGCTGGCGAGGTCGCTGTGCGCTGGAATCCCGACGGCAGCCCCGAGGAGCGCGAGCTGCCCGAGGCCACCGCATTCGAAGCGGACCCGCTGCTGCTCGAGCTTGATGACGACGATGCGTTCGAGGTGGACGACTCTCCCGCCGCCGGTGCCACCAGCCTGGCCGAGGCCCTCGAGGCAGTTGCCTCGGGCGAGGCCACGACCGTGGAGGCCGCCAGCGACGCAAGCATCGTCGAGGCCGGCGACGAAACCGTGGATGACCTCGATGCAGACATCGACGCTGACCTCGACGCAGTCCCGGACCCCGAGGCCGCATAGTCCGCATGCGACGGTGAGCGCCCGATGATCTCGGGCCTCACCGTCGCAGATCTGGCCCGCGACCCATATGAGGTTGCTCGGGCGCTTCCGGCATGGCGCCGGGGCGATGCCGACGAGGCAGTGGTGGCCACACTCGATCTGGCTGCGCGCCATCTGCACGACCGGACCCCGGTCATCTGGATCTGGAGTGGACGCACTCCAGACGACTGCCCCGCCTGGATACTCCCCATCCGTGCCACGCAGGCCATGGCATTTGGCCCCCGTGGGCCTGCCCGGGTGCTCATGCATGCGCTCCGGGCAGCCGTGGAGGCGGGTGTGCTCGCCGAGGCCGTCAGCGTGCTCGACTGGCACGGCTTCGTGCTGCTCACCCTCCCGGATCTGGATGATGAGATCGCGCCGCTCGCACTGGCTGAAGTCTGCGCCCACGCCGACGCAGTTGTGCTGGCCCCGCTCCCCGCATCGCTCCGCCCAGACGGCGAGGACATCCCGCTCGTCGGGCCTCCCCCCCATCTGGACGCCGCCGACCCGCTGGCGGCGCTGTCACGGGCCACGTGGTCGCACCCCATCCGGGTGGCACTCACCCTCGCAGCCTACGGGCAATCGATCGACGCCCCCTCATACCCCGCCGAGATGGTGTCGGCGCTCCGGCGCTGGGGGCTCGATGGAACGCCGCCCCCACCCGGCGCCGCGAGCCTGGCGATTGAGGACGACCCCTGCCCCCGACGCAGGCGCGCGCGCACCGTGCTGCGGCGCCTGCTGCGCATGGGCAAGGTGGGCGACCAGCACCACACCGAGTTCGACAACCTCTACCGCGGAGCGGCTGCCGATGACCGGCGTGACGCGCTGGAGGTGGGCGAGGCGCTTGTCCGTGCCGGGCTCCTGGGTGAGAAGCCCAGCGTGGGCCAACGGCATGTGTACCTCCGCCGCGATTCGCTCCCCGACATCCATGCGCTCATCGATCGCGGGGAGACGCGAAATGCCGTGCTGGCCGGGGAGTGGACCGCTCCCGGACCCGGCGAGGCCTGACTGCACGCCGCGGGCGGGTGCCCAGGCTCATGCCCCGTCAGGCGTCCCCTCGGCATCGCGGAGCAGCCCACGTCGCCGGGCGATTGCCTCGAACACAAGAGTGGTGAACGGCGGGATGCTGGCCAGCAGGGCCCAGACCGTGACAGACCGCGACCAGCGAAGGCGCGACGCCGCAAATAGGGTGGCGCCCAGATAGGCGATGAAGGCGGCGCCGTGCAGCGCCCCGAATATCGACACCAGCACCGTCGTGGTCTCGGGGACGTACTTGACGTACATCCCAACGAGAAGGGCAGCCCAGGTACAGGCCTCGACGATCGCTGCAATGACGAACACACGGGCCGCAAGACGCTGCCTGGAAATACTTATGGGGTCCTCCCGGACGCTGGCACTGTGACTGTGACCGCGGGGAGGTTAGTGACCACCTCAAGTTGTGTCGGCGCATCGGGACCACCGGCAGCGAGGTACCCGAGCGCGCCACCGGCAAGCAGTGTGGCTGCGGCGATGACGATGGCGACCCATCGACGCACGACCGGCCGCTCGCCCTTTCCCGCCGGGCGATCACCGCGGGCGCGGGCTGTGTTGGGCTGAGGCGGTTCCGTGCTCATCGCGCCACCGAATCGCTGGCGTTGCGGGCCCAGCGGGCGAATGCTGCGTCGAGGGCCACCGATGGGTCCCACGCATCGGGCGTCCCCGGCACCGTGGCAGCAGCGAGTTCGAGGAACCACCGCGAGGAGCCTTCGTACGCCGCGGCCAGATCAGCCAGCGTGTACCGGGTACCCACACGGCGGCGAAGTTGATCCTCGACCGCGCTCACCACCCGAAGCCGGGCATCACGTGTTGGCGACGGCTCGGCCATCTGGCGCTCTCCGGCATCCCAGTCGAGGAGCGCGGTCATGACCTCGGGCTGCACGCCTCTCACGACACCGGCTCCGCACAGCACGCGGTGGGCCAAGTGGCGCCGCTTCGCTGCATGATCCAGTCGCCCACAGATGTGCCGCCTTCGGCCAGCGCGAAGGCCAGATGTGCATGCAGGCACTTGACATGTACGGGGTTGCCCGACCCGGCCACGCGGTGGCCACCGTGGACGGCGGCATGCTGGGCATGGGCGTTGGCGAGGGCATCGGTCATCTCGGGGTCGGATTCCAGCATCCGGACACCCCCATCCGCCTCCAAACGGCTCACCGCTGTGACGAGTGCACGGCAGGCAAGCCAGTCGCGCGTGGGAAATGGATGCCCGTCGGCATCAATGGGGGCATTCTGAATAACGGCGGGACCACCAAATGGACAGCGCACTGCCACACGGAAACCTGCGTGCGGATCACGGCCGATCAGACGACGAACGGCGTCGGCGTCAGCCGACGATCCCGCTGATGAATCCCCAGACACCGGTTGCTCCATCATCTGCGGGCCGCGGCGGAACTTCGGGGTGCTTGATGCCCCGTACCGCGTAGGGCGTCTCGCCCGGGCGCACCATGCCCAGCTCGCGGGCGCGCGACTCGAGTACCTGTGGCTCCTTGAGCGCACGGATCTTCGCGGAGATCGCGTCGCGAGTGGCACGGGCCTTGATCAGGGCGACTTGCTCGAGGCGAAGCTGTTCCTTCTGCCCGAGGTAGTCCCGCACCGGGCCGATGTACGCGAAGGCGATCCCGACGAACAGCCCGATGATCAGAAATCGCTTGAGCAGCGCCCCATCCCCACGTACGGAGGGGCCCCCGGTGGACCCCGTCGGATATGGGGTACGCCACCGGTGGCCGGGGTCCTTCCCACGCCATCACACGGGAGCGGATGATCAGTGGTGCGAGAACGCCGACGGTCCGGGATAGGCCGCTGCGGGCCCGAGGCGTTCCTCAATGCGAAGCAGCTGGTTGTACTTCGCGGTGCGCTCTCCGCGGGCTGGCGCGCCGGTCTTGATCTGGCCGGCGCCGGTCGCCACTGCGAGGTCGGCGATGAAGGTGTCCTCGGTCTCACCGGAGCGGTGGGAGATGATGGACCGGTAGCCGTGGCGCGATGCCAGTTCGATGGCGGCAAGGGTCTCCGACAGCGTGCCGATCTGGTTGACCTTGATGAGAATGGCGTTGGCCACCCCGCGGTCGATGCCCATCTGCAGGCGCGCGGTGTTGGTGACGAACAGGTCGTCGCCCACCAGCTGCACGGTGTCGCCCACCCGATCGGTGAGCAGCTTCCAGCCATCCCAGTCGTCCTCGGCCATGCCGTCCTCGATGGACACGATGGGGAAGGAGTCGCAGAGGTCGCCCCAGTAATCGGACATCTCGGCAGAGGTCAGCACGCGCCCCTCACCCGCCAAGTGGTACGCACCGTCCTTCCACAGTTCGGTGGTGGCCGGGTCGAGCGCGATGGACACATCCTCGCCGGGGCGGTAGCCAGCAGCCACGATGGCCTCCATCACCACGTCGAGGGCGGCACGGTTGCTGGGAAGGTCGGGGGCGAATCCGCCCTCGTCGCCCACGCCGGTGACCAGGCCGCGCTCGCGCAGCACGATCTTGAGCGCCTGGTACACCTCAGAGCCCATGCGGAGCGCCTCGGCGAAGGTGCGCGCACCGACCGGGCACACCATGAACTCCTGGAAGTCCACCGAGTTATCGGCGTGCATGCCGCCGTTGAGAATGTTCATGAGCGGCACCGGCATGCGGTGGGCGCGGGCGCCGCCGATGTACCGGTACAGGGGGAGCCCGGCGTCGGCCGCGGCGGCCTGGGCCACGGCGAGTGAGCAACCGAGAATGGCGTTGGCGCCCAGACGGCCCTTATTGGGGGTTCCGTCCAGCTGGGTCATGGTGCGGTCAACCGTCGACTGGTCCTCGGCATCCAGGCCCACGAGCGCGGCGAACAACTCATCCTCCACATTGGCCACGGCCTTCAGCACACTCTTACCGCCGTACGCCGAGGTCTCGCCGTCACGCAGCTCAACGGCCTCATGCATGCCCGTGCTGGCACCCGACGGGACGGCTGCGATGCCGATTGCACCGCTCGCGAGCTCCACTTCAACCTCGATGGTCGGCTGACCACGGGAATCAAGGATCTGCCGGGCGTGGACGCGAGTGATCTCGGACATTGGACCTTCCGCTTCGAGGTGAAGATGACCCGACGAGCCTACCGGCGCGCGGCGGCTGCGGTCTGCGTCAGTCGTGCTGCTGGCGGTATCGCAGGTACCAATGAAGTTGTGCGTCGGCATCCAGCGCCTCGAAATCATGCCCGGCGACCTGTGCGAGGGCAGCGGCACCCTCCACCCGTTCACGGAACCGGGCGGCGGCGGCGCGCACGGCGATCTCTGGGTCAACTCCCGCAGCGCGGGCCACGGCGACCGCGGCGAAGATCACGTCACCCACCTCATGCTGCGAGGGGTCGGCACGCACCTCCCCCACCTCTTCGTCCAACTTATCGAGCGCGGCACCCACGTCGGGGAATGCAAATCCGATACTCGCGGCTCGCTTCTGGGCCTTGGCCGCGTAGGCCAGCGCGGGGAGCCCGGGCGGTAACTCGTGGAAGATACCCTCGTCGGGTCGCTCAGCCCGCTTGCGCTGCTCCCAGATATCCACCACCGCACCGGCATCGGCGGCCGCCTGGTCGCCGTACACATGGGGATGGCGACTGATGAGCTTGTCGGCCTGCCCCCGGGCGACCGTGGCCAGGTCGGCGTGGCCATCCTCCTCGAGCAGAGCAGCGAGGAAGACCGACTGGAACAGCAGGTCGCCGATCTCGTCGGCCTGATGCGCGGGGTCGCCATCGGCCACCGCCTCGGCAACCTCAAACGCCTCCTCAACGGTGTGGGGCACGATGGTGGCCGCGGTCTGCACCCGGTCCCAAGGGCACTCGGCCCGGAGGCGCGAGGCCACGACCGCGAGCTCGGCCACACGGGTGCCGATGGCGCGGGCCCGCAGGATGTCGCGAGCCGGCACGGTGTGTGCCGTGGGATGTGCCGTGGCGATCGCATGGGCCAACGGGTCGGGCGCGATCACGGTGCACTCGGCGGGCAGCGTGCGGATGTCGTCGGGCAGGGGCACTGCCACGACACCAATCATCCTCTCGACGGCTGGGTCAAGGGGCGGACAGAAGACCGTGCCGGACAGGACGCGGATGGCATCCAGCGCAACCGAGGGCACGGAGTCGGGATCGCCCGGGCCGAGGGCGATGACCCGGATCACGTTGCTATCCGCCCGTGGTGCTGGCGGGCTTCAGCGATTCGTCGGAGTACACGATGCGCGAGTCCCACTGCTTGAGCAGCTTGGTGCGCCACTTCGCCTCTGCGGCGCTCTTCTTGATCTGCAATTGCTGGGTGATGATGTTCGCCTGGGCCTCGGCACACGGGATGTCACGGGCGGGCGCCACCTTGGCGGTAATGATGTGCCACCCGAACTGTGTGTGCACCGGTGCGGAGATCTGGCCGTCGCCGAGCGCGAAGGCGACCTTCTCGAATTCGGGGACGAGGGCGCCCTTCGTGATGGCACCGAGGCTTCCGCCCTGATTCTTTGAGCCGGGGTCTGTGGAGTACTGCTTGGCGAGCGCGGCGAAGTTGGATGAGTTGACCATCGCGCTGATGCGGTCGGCCTCGGCCTTGGTCTTCACCAGAATGTGCGAGGCCTCGCGACTGGCCGCCTGCTTGAACTCCTGCGGGTGTGCCGTGCAGTAGGCCAGCGCCTCTGCCGGAGTAAACGTGATGCCCTTGGTCACCCGGGCGACCAGCTTGGGCTGTTCGAGGTTGGTGCGAATGATGCGCGTGACGTCGGCCGTGGTGAGGTTGGCCTTCTTCAGGAAGTCATCGAACTGCTTCTGACTGCCGCTGAAGTTCGTTGTGACGATCTTCTTGGTCTCGGCCTTCAACTGCCGAGCGGTCGGCACGCAGGGCTTGCCGCACTTCTGTGCCTCCTGGTCCACGATGCGCTGAAATACCAGCGACGCAAGCGCGTTCTGCGCGAGGACCGCGTACTCGTCTGTTCCCTCTGCCGGGAAGGTCTGCTTCTGCTGCTCGGCTGCGGACTTCTGCTGCGAGAGCGCCTGATCGAGCTCCGACTGCGGGATGACCTGATCACCCACCTGGGCGACGCCGCCATCGGCGACGCCGCCGCATCCGGTCAGGGCGATCGCTGCCAGAGCGACGCCGGCCGCGAACGCGGCGATTGCGGGGCGAAAGTGGGTCGGCACGGGGCGGAACTGTACCAGTGGTCGAACGCCGGTCAGGCGCCCCCGGGCATGTCGTCACCACTGCCACGACGGCCGCGGTGGAACCTGAAACGTCGATCCTCGATCAGTGCCCGGTAGTCGATGCGAAGGACGATGAGCAGCACGCCCACCACGATGGCCACTGCCACCACGACCGACCACGGGCCGATGAGGCCGCGCAGTTGATCTGCGAGTGCCGTCGCCGCCAGGCTGCCACCGCCGACGCTGATGGCGTATCCGATGATGCGTCCCACGAAGACCGACGCGGCTACCAGCCACAACTTGACGCGCACGAGGCCGGCCACGATGAACAGCACACCGGCCGGTGGCGGGGATGCCGCCAGCAGCACTGCCACGCCGAGGTCGCCCGCCGCGCTCTCAAGACGGCCGTGCAGGTACTCAAGGTTGCCGCGTGACCATCGGCCGAGCATCCGCTCGCCGGCGACCCGCGAGATGGCCACCAAGCCCACGCGCCCGACGGTGGTGCCAACTGCGCCCACGACAATGGCGAGGGGGATCGAGAGCTGGTACTCCACCACCATGTACGCAACCACGATCCACGACGGGAAGATCGGCAGCGGGATGAGGGCGAATCCCGCTGCGATCGCGCCCAGCACAAGGTAGATCACGGCACAGCCACCGGCGTTGCAATGGCGTCGAGGGCCGCGATGGCGGCGTCGATGCGCGCAGATGGGTCGGACGTCGATGGAACGCTGATGAGGTTGTCGGTGGTGGAGTACAGCGCACCCTCCACCCCATCGCGGAGCGCCCGCATGCCTACTGAGTCGAGCGTGACCGGTCCGATGACCACACGTCCCGCCCGGGCCGCTGCCTGTCGTGCTCCGACGGCGCGCATGCGCAGGCGAAGACCCTGCACGCGCACGAGGGCATGGACTGGCTGCGGCAACTCACCGAACCGGTCCTCGATCTCTGAGGTGACGCGGTCAAGCGCCTCGGCATCGGGTGCGAGCGCAATACGGCGATGCAGATCGATCTTGGCGGCCTCAAGCGGCACATAATCGGCCGGGATGTACGCCGAGACCGGGATCTCCACGCGCACCTCCTCCTCGGGCGACGGGTCGCCACGGCCCGCAGCGATGGCCTCCTGCAGCATCTCCACGTACATCTCAAAGCCCACGGCGGCCACATGACCGCTCTGCTCGTCGCCCAGCAAATTGCCTGCACCACGGATCTCGAGGTCACGCATGGCGATTCGCAGACCGCTGCCAAGCTCGGTGTAGTCGGCCACGGCCCGAAGCCGCGCTGCCGCCTCACGCGTCACCGACGCCGTGTCGGGGTAGAAGAGATATGCGTGGGCGGTCACATCGCTTCGCCCCACGCGTCCACGGATCTGGTACAGCTGGCTCAGCCCGAGCAAGTCGGCCCGGTCTACGATGAGCGTGTTGGCTCGGGGAATGTCGATGCCCGACTCGATGATGCTGGTGGCCACCAGTACATCGGCCTCACCCCGCACGAACGCCATCATCACGTCCTCGAGGGCCGACTCGTGCATCTGGCCGTGGCCTACCAGCACCCGAAGGCCCGGCACCATTTCGCGCACGCGCTCGGCGGCCTCTTCGATAGTCTCCACGCGATTGTGCAGATAGAACGCCTGCCCTCCGCGCTCCACCTCGCGCGTGAGCGCGGGGATGACGACCTGCTCGTCAAACTCGCCCACGTGCGTGGCGATGGGACGTCGGCCGGCGGGGGGCGTTTCGATCACGCTGATGTCACGCAGCCCCGACATCGACATTTGCAGGGTGCGCGGGATGGGGGTGGCGCTGAGCGCGAGTACGTCCACCTTGAGACGGAGTTGCCGCAGCGCCTCCTTCTGCGACACCCCGAAGCGCTGCTCCTCGTCCACGATGACCAGGCCGAGGTCCTTGGGCTGCACGTCCATCGACAGCACCCGGTGGGTGCCGATGAGGATGTCGAGCTCGCCCGACTTGAAGCGCCCGAGCACCGCCTTTACCTCGGCTGCGGTCCGGAAGCGGTTCACCATGTCAACGCTCACGGGCAGTTCGGCGAAGCGCTCCCGGAAGGTCGCCAGATGCTGCTGGGCCAGGATGGTGGTGGGCACCAGCACGAGTACCTGCTTGCCACCGGCCGCCGCTTTGAAGGCCGCGCGCATGGCCACCTCGGTCTTGCCGAACCCGACGTCCCCGCACACAAGCCGGTCCATGGGTGATGGCCGTTCCATGTCCTCGGTCACTTCGTCGATCGCCCGCTGCTGATCCGGCGTTTCGTGGTGACTGAAGCGGCGCTCAAGCTCGCGGGTGAGGTCATCGTCTGGCGGAAACGCGAAGCCCTCTGCGCGCCCCCGCGCTTCGTACAACGAGATGAGTTCACCCGCCAGCTCGCGTACCGCCGCACGGGCGCGGGCCTTCATCGTGCTCCAGGACTTGCCGCCCAACTTCGACAGCGCGGGTGCGCTGCCATCGGCACCGACGTAGCGCGACACCTTCTCGAGGTGGTCGTGGGGGACGTACAGGCGGTCGTCACCCGCGAACACGAGCGCCAGGTAATCGCGTGTGACGTTGGCCACGGTGCGGGTCTCAAAACCCTCGAGCCGGCCGATGCCCTGATCCTCGTGCACGACGTAGTCGCCCACCTTGAGATCAAGGAATGATGCGATGCGGCGGCCGGCGGTGAGTGGGGCGCGGGCCCCGGGGCGGCGTCGCCGGATGAGCGTGCCGTCGGGCACCACAGCCAGACCGAGGTCGCGCGAGACGAACCCTGTGCGGAGGTCGAGGTGGGTAAACGCCACCGAGCCCTCCGGCGGTACCGTGCCATCGGCATCCATGATCACGGGGGCCACCCGAGTCACGAGGTGCTGCGTGCGCTCCATGTCTCCGCGCCGCGCGAAGCACACCACCAGCCGTTGGCGATCAGCCGACAGGCGGGCCATCTCGGACTCTGCCTCGGCCATACCTCTGGTGGCAAATCGGGCCTCACGCACGTCGAATGCCGGGGCCTCATTTCCGGACGGCACGCGCAGATCGAGCACCGCCAGGTCGTCAAGGCGCGAGATGAGCGTGGCCGGATCGTCGAGTGCACCAGCTGCGGCCTCGTCCTCCAACCGCTCGAGGGCCTCACGGAGTGCACCCTCGTAGTCGGCCGGCTGCAGGCGAACTACGCGCGCGCCGCCGATGCCCGGATCGACGAGCGGGTCGACGAGCGGCACGTCGCCGGGCTCGGCTGCCGTCCAGATCCCAACCCGTGTGAGGGGCCGGATGGTCTTCTGAGTAAATGGCGAGAACGCCCGCAGCGACTCCACCTCATCACCGAACCAGTCGATGCGCACCGGGCCGTCTGCGGTCGAGGGATAGACGTCAAGCAGGCCACCCCGCACGGCCATCTCTCCGCGCTCTTCCACCTGAGGTACGCGCTCGTAGCCCACCCCGGCAAGGCGGTCGACCAGGGCATCCATGTCAATGCGCATGCCGGGCGCGAGCACCACCTCATCGGCGCGGACATCACGTGCGGGCACCCGCTCCATGAGCGCGGGAGTGCTGGCCACCACCACCTGTCCCGGCGCACCGAGCATGCCGAGCGCACGTGCGCGCAGGCCCACCAGGTGCGGGGAGATCCCCACCGCGCCTCCCGATACGGCGCCACGCGATGGCCACAGCGCAACGGCCAGAGGCCCAAGCAGGGCTTCAAGGTCGGTCACGAGGTCGCGGGCCTCCTCGTCGCGTGCTGGTACCACCAGGAGCGGCTGGCCACAGCGCCGCGCAAGAGCAGCCAGCACCACAGCCCATGCCGGGCGGCCGAGTGACAGTTGGCCGGCGTTGTGCCCCGCGAGCAGGCGATCGGCTGCTTCTCCCACCGGGCCAGATGCGAGCACCAGCTGGTCGATCGGGGGCGTGCTCATACGGAACCCGGCCCGGGCTCGCCCGCATCGGTGGCGGTGGGGTCTGTGTCGTCTGGTGCATCGGCCCGACGGCGCTCGGTGCGCGCCCGGGCACGCTCACCCGCCGGTCGTGCGTGAAACCGGGAGATGGCCTCGTCCATGCCGTCAGCCAGTACGGCCTCGGTCATGGTGAGGCCGTCCTCGATGAGCGTCTGCACATCTGCCACCGGCTCGTCGAATGCGGCAAGCACCCATGCTGCTTCGTCACCCCGGAATGCGGCGGGCGCGCGCCCCACACCCACGCGAATACGCAGGAAGTCAGAACTGCCGAGCGCCGAGATGATCGATCGCAGCCCATTGTGGCCGCCGTGTCCGCCACCGCGCTTACCGCGCACCTCGCCAAATGGCACATCGATGTCGTCGTGCACCACCAGCACCTGCCCGGCGGCGGCATGAAGCGTGCCCGCGGCCGGGCCCACCGATGAACCGGAGTCGTTCATGTAGGTGGCGGGGATGAGCAGGGCCACGGGGCCAGATGGTCCACGGGCCTCTGCGTAGTGCCCCGCGTAGCGCGTGGCGAACCGGCCTGCGTTGAGGCAGAGCGCCAGTTCCTGCACCACGCGCTGACCCGCATTGTGGCGGGTGCGCGCGTACTTCGCGCCCGGATTCCCCAGGCCGACCACCAGGCGGACCGGCGGCGCATCGGCTGCCGCGTCCGCCACTGGCCGCTACTCCTCCCCGGCTCCTGCGTCCTCCGACGAGTCGGACTCGACGGCGCCCTCGACACCCTCTTCGCCAACGGTCTCGACGTCGGTGTCAGCCAGGTTCGCGCGGGTAATCATGATCGAGGCGATACCGGCCTCGCCGTCGGTGATGATGGTGACGCCGGCAGGCGCGTTGAGGTCGGACACGTGCACCGAGCCACCCAGCTCAACCTCTGCGATGTCCAACTCGATGGAGCGCGGCAGGGCATCCGGCAGGGCGCGCACGCGAACAGTGAGCGTGGTCTGGTCAAGGATGCCGCCGTCACGAACACCCACGGCCGAGCCGATGAGGATGACGGGCACGTCGGCCTCGACCTCGATCGTCAGGTCGACCTGCTGCAGGTCGAGGTGAGTGATGTCGTCACGCACCGGATCGCGATCCCACTGCTTGAACAGCACCGTGCGCGGAGGGTCGGAGTCGATGGTCAACTCGACGACCGCTGAACGCACACCACCGCGAGCGATGAGGCGACGGACCTCGTACTCGTCCGCGAGGAAGGGCAGCGAGTCGCCGCCGGGCTGGTACAGCACGCCGGGCAGGCGCCCAGCCTTGCGAAGACGGCGCGTCTTGGCGCTGCCGAACTCTGTGCGTGTGCTGACAGAAAGAGGAACGTGCTGCGACATCTGGTGAAGCCTTCCTGGGTGGGTCCGGACCGACGGGGGAGGATAGCGACTCAGGGGCCTTCTCTCACCCCAATCCGTTCATAAAGCTTGCGAAGGGGCTTTGGGGCCCACCAATTCCACTTCCCGAGCAGCGCCATGAGCGACGGAACGAGCAGTGCACGGACGATCGTGGCATCAAGTGCGACGGCCAGCGCAGTGCCCAGACCAAGCTCTTTGATGATGATGATGCGCGACGTTGCGAAGGCACCCATCGCGATGCAGAACAGCAGCGCTGCCGCCGTGACCACGCGCCCGGTGCGCTGCAGGCCGATGGCGACCGACTCGTGCTCGCCCACCCCACTGTCGCGCAGTTCCTTGATGCGTGACAACAGAAACACCGCGTAATCGGTGGACAGCCCAAAAGCGAGCGCCCCGATAAGGATTGGCTGTGTCAGGTCAACCGCGCCCACCCCGGTGTACTGCAGCACCCCCTCAAGGCGACCATCTTGAAAGATGAGCACGAGCACTCCCAGCGTGGCGCCGAGCGTGAGCAGGTTCATGATCACCGCCTTGATGGGCAGGATCACCGATCCGGTCATGGCAAAGAGGGCGACGAGCGTGACCAGCACGATTACCAGCACCGCCCAGGGCAGGTGCGCTGCCAAACTGGTGCGCTGACTGACAAACAGTGACGTAAAGCCACCGATGAGCGCCGGATATGGTCCGGCGCGGGCGTCAATGGCATTGACCAGGTCGATGCTGCGCTGGTTGAGGGGAGGCGCCTTGGAGTAGACGTCCACCTGCCACGTATTGCGGCCCAGATACCGGGCCGGGTGCACGGTCTCAACGTCAGGAAGCGCTGACACGCCCTTCGACCAGTCGGCAATCTTTGTTCTGGCCGCCGAGGTGTCGGGCGCGGTGATCGCCGCGAAGATCGGTGAGTATCGATCGTCCGGGAACTCAACGGTCAGCGTCTCGTCCACCTGGCGGGCCGCCGAGGTCGCTGGCAGTACTTTGGAGTCAGTCGTGGTGAACCGGATGCCAAGCGCCGGCAGTGCCAACAGCACCATGAAGGCCCCGCTCACAAGCGCAACGGCCACCGGTCGGCGCATCACGAACCTGGACAGCCGGTACCACCCGCCGGACTGCTCCACCACATCTGCATGCTCGCTACGTGCCCGCCAGCGCCGGGGCGCAAGTGCGTTGATGCGGTTTCCGAGCAGTGCCAGGACTGCGGGCAGCACCCCCACGGCGACGACGGCAGCGACTAGGGCCACCATCAATCCCCCAAGCCCCATCGAGAACAAGAAGTTCTGCGGAAAGATCATGAGGCCCGCCAGCGCGGCACCCACCGTGATGGCGCTGAAGATGACGCTCTTGCCCGCGCTTCTCAGCGTGGCGGTGAGCGCGTCGAGGCCCGGGCCCGACCGCGCGATCTCCTCGCGGTACCGCGACACGATGAGAAGGCTGTAATCGATTG
>Ga0194035_1000181_pt1 | contig 37530 bp, 36 predicted proteins | sample JunL2320m_MetaG_FD_148680 | JGI IMG/M metagenome (GOLD analysis project Ga0194035, IMG submission 148680) | Anoxic zone freshwater microbial communities from boreal shield lake in IISD Experimental Lakes Area, Ontario, Canada - Jun2016-L239-20m | ecosystem: Environmental > Aquatic > Freshwater >...
TTGTCTATATGAGCTTTAATAATCAATAAAGATTTTGTAGTTGCTTCACTAAGTTCGTCAGATACTGATTTACGTGATAAATCAGACTTACTTAACCACAAATTCCAACTTTTTCTTGTTTTATCTAATAAATCATTAAGGCCTGATTTCATTAGATCTTTATGTATTATTTCTGCATCTTGTTGAGTACTAGATGCTACAACCCAATAATCTACCACGTCTTGTCCAAAAGGCTCAATATTAGTCGTAAAACCAATTACAGAATCTACTCCTGCATGCTCTACAGCACAGCCAGACAGTTCGCCATCTTCGGCATCCCTAAATGTTCCTTCTTTGCCATCTATTCCATAGCTACCGACTGCAAATTGGTCAAATGCATCGCCGTTTGATTTTCGGCCACCTATTAACAGACTAACGCTGCCTTTATAGTCCAATATGTATTTTTCGTCTGGCTGATATAGCGCCGTATCGGCTCTTCCTGCATGCGAAATCTGAAATACTTGATGCATAAATAAGCGAATTTCTCTTTTTTTATCGCTATTGTTATGTATTGTCATTTGACGACAAAATACATCTTTATCTTTAGCAACAAAATCATTAAAAACTAATTCTAGCGACAAACTATCTGAACGCATAGATATTTTACTAACCAACGCTTTTGATTCAAAATTAACTGTCCTACTCCAAAGCTCAGAATCAACCCAGCTAAATACTCCGTCAATCCAAACACCAATCATATGATTAAGAAGCCTAGAATTTGATAAATTTTCTAGTCCTACATAAGGGTAATAAAAATCGTTAACAAATCCGTTGTCATTAAGGCCTACTGTAAGTGCGCCGTTGCCTAAAATCACTGGTCGTCCCATTACATTAAACCTCTATACCTTTTACTGTTAATCGGTACTTAATGTCATGAAAAGTGTTCATAAAGTTCATATACGCCAAATAAGGCGATTCGTAAGGACTAAAGTATGCATGCACGTCGCCGTCACTCCACCATTTTGTACACATATAGTAAAAATGATCACTTGTCTGCAATTTGCGCCAATCGTCAATAATACTTAGGTCTTGTGATTCGTGAACCGCCGATTCAAGAGAATACAACGCGTTAATAGATGATTGTTGCATTTTATTACCTAACCACGCCGTAAGATCTCGTTCTGTATCGGCCCAAGTAACTGTATTTGGCATATCTAGCTCGTCTACGGCGTCAAAGGACGTAGCCGCTTCGGTAACTGTCATAAAGGTATGCTCGCTATTTTTAAGCCAAGCTTTAGGCAGGTCTTCTAAAAAGTCAAAAATGCCACTATCTTCCCATTGGTGTTCACCGAATGTTTCATAATCCATAAAAAGGTTTATGAGTGGTTGATCCCAAGATGAATTTGTCCAATCCATAAACTTACTAGTAGTAAGAGGGTATTCTTGCCAAGACCTATTACTAAACCTAAACGCAATATCGTCGCTTAATTTATAGTTTTTGGTAAGTAACTTAATATTATTTGTATAAGCTGGTTTATACACGTAATTAGGGCTTCTCCATCCAAGTACAGGATCCCAACCTTCACTTAAAACTACTTTGTAACCAGCTTGATCTGCCCAGTATCCTATGTCGTTATTGTAGCTAAGTTCGGTGTTTCTAAAAGCTGTAGGCGTTACACCAAAAAGTGATTCTATTTTGTCTTTATGCATCTTAACTTGTGCCTCAAATTCTGATCTAGAATAAAAAAACGCTAAACTATGATGATAAGTTTCGGCAACAATTTCTACTCGTCCTGTATCTATAACTTTTTTAAAACTATCTAAAACTTCTGGTGCGTATTTTTCGAACTGTTCAATAACCGTACCTGTAATAGACATGGACAGTTTAAATTCGGGGTTGTCATGTAACATCTTTAATAATCGTTCGTTAGTAGGTATATAAGATTTTTTGGCAACCTTTTTTACAATGTCGCCGTTATTTGTTCTGTCGCCTTCGTGAGTGTCAAAATAATCATGCTTATTACCAGCGTCAAATATAGTGTAGTGCCTAATACGAAAAGGCTGATGAACGTGCAAATACAAAACAATTGCTCGTTTTTTATCTACGCTCATGCTCTGGCTCCTATAGCGTGCCTGTCATATAACGAAAGTAGTTTTTGAGCCGTATGATCCCATGACATTCTGCTAACTTCTGAATATCCGTCCAAAACAAGCTGATCTTGCAATGCCTGGTTGTTTAAAACAGTAGTAATTTGATTTGCGATTTCGTTAATATCCCAGTAATCGATTTTTAAGGCAGATCTTAAAACCTCTGCAACGCCTGATTGTCTACTAACTAACGTTGCTACACCATAAGCTGCTGCTTCTAATGCTGTAAGCCCAAACGGTTCGCTAACTGACGGCATTACAAAAATATCCGACACTTCAAACATGTCGCGCCAAATCTTTCCACGCTGGAATCCCGCAAATATAACATTTGTTCCTAAACCAAGTTCTGCAGCTAGTTCTAGCAGTTCAAGTTCTTGTTCGCCTGATCCAACAAAAAGCAAAATTGTTTTAGGCCTTGCATCAACTACCAATTTCATAGCTTGGACAAGGTTATATAGTCCTTTTTGTACAGTTATTCTACCTACGTTCATAACTACCTTATAGCCCGATTCACGCATAACCCTTAAGTACTTAAAAGAATTTTCTCCTACAACAGAATCGTAAATATCTACATCAAAACTATTATGAATAACATCTATTTTGTCGGCAGGAATATTATACTGCTCTATAATTACGTCTTTTGTTAACTGAGACACTGCAATTATTTTGTCAGCTAACATCATTCCTAAGTATTCGATTTCGGACACAAGCGAATTGCCGCTTTTTCCTCCAGACCTGTCATATTCTGTAGCATGTATTTGGACTATTAGTGGTAAGCCCGTTATTTGTTTGGCTCTTATTCCGGCTCTAATCGTCAACCAATCATGAGCATGTATAACGTCATATTCTTCTGCCGTAGCTATATTATCAATAGCTTTTTCATAAACCTTATGGTAATCAGCTAAACTTACATACTCGGTATTGCCATCTTTGTCTGTAAATTTAAAGCTTTCGTATGCCATACCTGCACTCATTACTTGTGTAGAATCAGCCGGTACAGCAGATGTAACTTTCATAAAATCAATATGGGAATGATCGGCAGTGTAGGGAACTATAAAATTGATGTCAGCGCCTCGGCTAGCTAGCGCTTTACACATGTTAAAACATGCTACACCTAGACCGCCACTATTATAAGGAGGAAGTTCCCACCCTAACATCAAAACTTTCAACGTTTTACCCCTTATTTTCTGTTGATTTAATTATAGTATTTTAATCAATAAAGCACAACCGTTATATATCTGTTAATTGTGAGCATAATCACTGTGGTAATTTTGACCTATTTCTGCTACAATATGTTTTAAAGGAATTTATTATAACTATGGACCCACAAAAAATTAGAAACGTGGCAATTATTGCGCACGTCGACCACGGCAAAACAACACTAGTAGACGGACTTTTAAAGCAGTCTAATACTTTCAGAGACAACCAAGCAGAAATGTCTCAGGACTTAATTATGGACAGCGGCGCGCAAGAGCGTGAACGTGGCATTACAATTACCGCCAAAATTACTTCAGTTCAACACAATGATTACCGTATTAACATTATCGACACACCTGGACACGCTGACTTTAGTGGCGAAGTAGAACGCACACTAAACATGGCCGACGGTTGTTTGCTTATTGTAGACGCCCAAGAAGGCCCTATGCCTCAAACTAAGTTTGTTCTTAGTAAAGCTTTGGCATTAAACCTAAAACCGATTGTTGTTATTAACAAAATCGACAAACAGGCAAGACGAATCGACGAAGTCTTAAACGAACTAGACGATTTGTTTTTAGAACTAGCAGTACACGAAGAACAACTTCATTACCCTGTATACTACGCAATCGGTCGCGAAGGTAAGTCTTGGGACTCTATGCCAACAGATTTTGAAGCCGAAGCCGATCTAGAACCAATATTTAACGCAATCATGACACATATTCCTGCACCAGTTACCGAACTAGACAAGCCATTCCAAATGCTTATTAACGCATTAGCCTGGGACACATTTAAGGGCAAATATGCTATTGGTCGTATTAGTCGTGGACAAGTTAAATCAGGCGACCAAGTAGTTCTTTGTAAAAAAGACGGAACAATGCTTAAAGCTAAAGTAGACAACGTATATATGAGTCGTGGAATTAGCAGATTCGAAGTAGGCGTTGGCGTAGCTGGTGATATCGTTCAATTAACAGGTATATCAGATGTTCAAATCGGCGAAACTATTGCAGACGCAGTTTCTCCAGAAGCATTGCCAGTTATAGAAGTAGAAGCACCAACTTTACGTATTTATCTAGGTCCAAACACTAGCCCATTCAAAGGTCTAGAAGGTGAATTTAGTACTAGTCGCCAAATCAAAGAACGTCTAGACAAAGAACTAGAAACAAACGTAGGTTTACGTGTACAAGAAGACGGTATTGGATTTACTGTTAGTGGACGCGGCGAACTACATCTTAGCGTTCTAATAGAATACATGCGCCGTGAAGGTTACGAATTTGAAGTAGGACGTCCTCAGGTTGTCACGCACGAAGAAAACGGCAAAACAATGGAACCTTTAGAAGAAGTTATCATCGAAGTACCAGCAGAACATGTCGGTGCCGTACAAATGGAACTTGGTGCAAGACGTGCAACGTTAAAAGAACAGTTTTCTAGCAATAAAGGTGTTACAAAATTAGTATACGAAATGACTACACGTACGCTTTTGGGTATGCGTAACGTTTTAATGACAAACACCAAAGGTACAATAATTATGAACACTCTACCTCTAGGTTTTACCGAACTAGGAAGTGGATTATCACAATTACGTAACGGTGTACTTATCGCCTTCGAAACAGGTGTTACTACTCCTTATGCGCTACAAAACGTCGAAGAACGTGGTGTCTGTTTTATCGGGCCTGCAATTAAAGTATATGTTGGTCAAATTATTGGTCTAAACACTCGACAAGAAGACATGGAAATTAACGTCTGCAAGGCTAAGCACCTTACTAACATGCGTACTTCAAGCAGTGATGGTGTCGTTCAATTAACACCGCCTATTACTTTTAGCCTAGAACAATGCCTAGACTTTATCGAAAACGATGAACTACTAGAAGTAACTCCTAAGTCTTTAAGATTACGAAAAAAAGAACTAGACCCAAACAAGCGCAAGCGTTTGCCTAAAAACTAATTCAAACATTAATTTAAAACACGTTTTTAAATAGTAAAATTACTCAAGATACGGTATGATTTAATCTGTAATATATTTAATATTGCAGGTTAAATCACGTATGAGTAAAGCTCAGCCGGGTTCAGTACCGGTCTCCAAAACAAAGTGGTCGCAGAATCGATTTCTGTCAGATCGAACATTAACAACGAAGTCAATATATAGGAGTGTAGCTCAGCTGGTAGAGTACCGGTCTCCAAAACCGATGGTCGCAGGTTCGATCCCTGTCACTCCTGCCATATTAACAACCCCAGCTTTAGCTGGGATTTTTAATATGTTAGTTGTTACAGGTTTCGGTTCTAGCGACCGCTGCAAGAATTGCAGCAAGGTCGCAGTTCGCTATTTGACCAAAAACAGGGAAGTTCACTTACCTGCATGTTTTGGTCAAATATACCTTAGTATCCCTGTCACTCCTGCCAAAATACTTATAAAAGACCTTTTCGACAAGTTCTTACTAAAAAGTAGATGTTTATATACTTGTATTTATTGTTAATATGTGTTACAATATTATTTATTATGTCCAATCCATTAAATGATATTAATGTAGTCGAATCACAAACTCGCGTAGAACTTACTATTGATAGCGAAGTTGTTACAGCCAATAGGAGCCAAGACACCTTGAGCGCCGTCGGTGCGGTTTCTTTAACCGGAGTTATTGCTGGTGATACTATTGAACGTGCCTTTTTTACAAGAAACACTATTGCGAATCGATTAATGACTTATGTTGAACAGCTACAATCAGGAACATCTACAAAGCTACGAGCACATCAAATCGACGTATTTGGCGATATTGCAAGTTTTGTAGCGCAGCCACCAATAGATAATGAACAACCAGTCACTTTTGGGTATGTTAAATTGCCGACAGGAAGTGGTAAAACAGCAATATTTAGTACACTAGCTGGTATATTATCTTCGACCGAAAATAATTTACCGCCTCTTAAAGGGTTAGTACTAGTGCCAAAGCTAGACCTTGTTGATCAAACTAGAGGTATAGTGAGTGAAGACGGTAAAACTATAAAAGGTGGCATAGGTGCCTTTGCGCCTAATACTAGTGTCACCGTATACACTGGTATAGATAAATCATTAGAAGGTGACGTTGTAGTAATGACCTACGACTCATTACGTAATGGCGTAGAAGCTGGCATTTTAGCCCCAGAATTATTTGATTATATAATATGCGACGAAGCTCACCGCGCACTTGGTAAAAAAACCTCAGCAGCGATCAATAAAATTGCGGAAGGTCGTATAGTTATTGGATTTACTGCAACTACAGAGTTTGAAAATAAGTCTGTTGATAGCTTTTTTCCTGAAGAAATTCACTCAGTAGAATTGCGCGAAGCTATAGAACTAGGATGGTTGTGCCAGGTTCGTGCATTCGCTATTGACACAGGCATTACTATTGAATCAATAGCTGCAAACAAAGACTTTTCTGACGCTGAACTATTGACCCTTATCGAAAGCGAGTGGCGCAACAGCAAAGCGGTAGATTTTGCTAAATCTTTTGTAGAACAAGGCCAGCAAGGCTTAATATCTTGCGTACCGGGCGATAACTTAGCGCACGCTAAAATAATTGCTGAGCGCATTAACGAAACTCAAATACTAGATCCTAAGACTGGTGAGCTCAGAAACATGATGGCTGTCGCTGTTAGTGGCACGTTAAATACTAAAGAACGCAGCAAGATATATGCAGATTTTGAGGCAGGACTAATTGATGTTCTGACATATGTGGATCTACTTACTGAAGGCTGGGATAGTTACAAAGCACAATTTTTAATTAATTTGCGCCCTACTAGCTCGCCAGTGAATGCGGTACAACGTATTGGTCGAGTGCTTAGAAAAGTTGAAGGAAAAATAGCAAATGTTGTTGAATTTATTGATCGCTCTGAGCGTCCAATATATACCTTCTGGCACGCGATAGGTGAAGATACTATACAGCAAGGTAAAATAATACCAGAAAAACTACAAATAGAGCAGTTATCTGAAGATGCTGATACTAGTCTTGACGATTACGACAAGCTCGTACTGCCCGACAGTCTTCTAGAGTTAATTTCGTCTATTGAAGGTATTTCACTACGAGAAATTACAGTCGAAGAAATCAAGTTATTTGTAAACAAAGATGATTTGATACTTCGTGATGTCCTGAAAGAGCTTCATCTGACCCGTAGAACACTGCGCCGTGCCTTTGAAGGTGCAGGCTACGAGCTTATCATAACTCCAAAATTTAGCAACGGTAAGAAAGTACTAACAATCAATAAAGAATCGTTAGAGATGATCTATGACGATTTAGATAGGGTGCGACCACGCCTTGAACATGAAGTTTTTAAGGTAAAGACGCTTGCAGAACAACTATCAATTAGTGTCAGCAGTCTAACGCGTATTTTACAAGAACAAAATATAAGTATGCAAAGTATCGCAGTCATTGGAGGGGGCCATGTTAAAGTTGGTGGAAGCAGTCAAGCTATTGTTATTGAAGAAAAAGATATCGAGCGCGCGTTAAGGATTGGCCAAAACTATGTAGAAGAAACACAAAAACTTTTAATAGGTGATAATCCGCAGGCTAAATTTGAAGATGGCGACATGACAATTGCAGAAATGAAAAGTTACTATGGTCTAGGAACAAAAAAATATAATGACTTTTTGGATTCACTTGGCCAAGACGAACAGTTAAATGTTTTGGTAGAAGTAAGAAATGGTAGAGCAAACAAATTTGTTCGAGCTACCGAAGCTGAAAGAATTTATAATCTTTTTGTCGAGCGACATGGGTATCTACAAACGATGATAACTGATACGCACGAGCTTGCCCGAATGACCGGTGCACGATCTAAAGGTATTAGTATCTTAGATTTTGAGGATCTTGTACTTAGAGGTAATGCATCTTTAGCAAGTCTATTTGTATTAGTTTATGAAGGCGGCAAGCAAAAGCCACGCTTACCAATCAAAAACTTAGAAAAATTCATGAGTATTTATAAATCGCTATAATATTATTAAAATATTTTATAGTTTAAACAGTAGATATAAGCAAACGGCGACGCAGTGCGTAGCAATGCAATTCGCAAGATTCGCTATTTGACTAAAAACAGGGAAGTTTACTTACCTGCACGTTTTGGTCAAATATACCCTAGTATCCCTGTCTTCCGTCAAGCAGGTCCGTAACACCTGACACGAAGGATTCATATCAGTTAATCCCACTCTATCTATAGAAAATTATCTATTTAGCATAAGACTTAATGTACTATACGTTTATGAGTAAAAATAAACTGAGTACATATAGCAAACTTAAAGCTTTTTTTAAAACACTAACACCAAATGTAGTTTTTCCTATTGTTTTAGTCGTTTTTGGACTGGTTGGTGCAGTGGCGTCGGTTACAATTAATGTCGAAAAAACAAGTTTATTAAAGCATCCACAACAGTCACTAAGTTGCGATCTTAACCCCGTATATTCATGCGCAAGAATTATTGACACAAAACAGTCAACAGTCTTGGGCGTATCAAACGAATTGCTGGGAATCGCGATGTTTTCGGTACTATTAACCACAGGTGTGGTTTTACTGGCAGGAGCAAAGCTTAAGCCATGGTACTGGAGATTGTTTTTGGCGGGCATGATTGGATTTATGCTATTTGTAGGTTGGCTTTTTTATCAGTCGGTATATAGCATTGGTTTTTTGTGCATATTGTGTTCTACGGCGTGGTTTAGTGGCTGGGCAATCACAACGGCAGGGTATGCGTGGATGTATGATAATAAGCTGATAGTAGTCAACAAACGTTATATTAATGCGCTTAAGTTTGTTCGACGTAACATCTTAGTTATATGGGTATCGTTAATACTAATTTTTGCATTTTTAGTACTTAATCATTTTTGGTATTATTATCGAATATACTTTGATTTTCTTGGCTTGTAATATTGCCCCTGTTCACAAACTGATGGTATTTGATATATAATACAATTTATGGCAAAAGTAATAGCTACTAAACCACTCCTAATAATGCTATACGGCTTTCCTGGTTCAGGTAAAAGCTACTTTGCAAGGCAACTAGCCGAAAACATGCAAATTGCACATATTCAGGGCGACCGTATTAGAGGCGAGCTATTTAGCGAACCAAGATACGACAAGCAAGAAAACGCAATTGTTGCACAGCTAATGAACTACATGACAGAAGAATTTTTAAGTGCAGGCGTTAGCGTAATATACGACGAAAACACATCCCGAACTGCACAACGCATGCAAATAAGAGAAATGGCACGAAAAAAGGGTGCTGTACCGTTACTGGTATGGCTACAAATAGACGCTGATTCTTCTTATGCAAGACTAGATAAACGCGACAGACGCCGTACAGAAGACAGATATTCAAGGGAATACAGCGAACACATATATTCTAAGTTCCTAGGTATAATGCAAAACCCAAATAACGAAGATTTTATTGTTATAAGCGGTAAACACACATTCCCAAGTCAAAAAAGTGGTGTATTTAAAAGACTTACCGAACTAGGATTAATCACACATGCTGCGTCTGCTCAAAACGTCGTAAAACCAGGCTTAGTTAACCTTGTACCTACCAGTGGACGAGTTGACATGTCTAGACGCAATATATTGATTCGTTAGTATGGTCACATACATAGAAACCCTTGATTTTGGTAGGGTGCGCGTAATTAAAAGGCGTGGGTCACGTAGTATGCGTATTGCCGTTTCTCAGACAGGCGAAGTAAGGCTGTCTATTCCTTACAGAATAAGTACCGACGACGGCATAAAATTTTTAAACGAAAAAAAGAACTGGATAATTAAGCATAAATCGGAACCTACCTATTTAGAAGATGGTGCGCAAATAGGAAACAACCACACATTAAAAATACTAGTTTCTAAAAACTCCAAAACAACTTCTAAAATAATTGGCAACCAAATTATTGTAAACATGCCAGAAGATACAATGATCGACGACGTTCAAAAAAAATTAGAACAAATATCAAAAAAACTATTAAAAAATGAAGCAGAATCAGTATTACCTCAAAAAATTAAATCCTTAGCAAATGAACATGGCTACAAAATTAGAGACGTCAGTATAAAGCCACTACAAAGTAGATGGGGAAGCTGTAGTACAGAAGGTGATATTGTTTTAAATAGCTTTTTAATGCAGCTACCTTACGACTTGGTTTTGTACGTTATGTTTCACGAACTGGCTCATACATTACATCATAATCATGGCGATGGTTTTTGGAATGAAGTTAAAAAAAATATACCTGATTATAAGAATAAAAAAGTATTGCTAAAAAAATACCCGACTAAAATATTTGATATGCGTGAATCTGCTCGTTTTGTGTCATAATACTTCTAATGGCTAACCCAGTAATAAACACAGATAATACAGAATTCGAACAATTAAATAACTTAATTTATAGTATGGCCGACGGTGTTATTGCCGTAAGTAACATAGGTAAAATAATCGCTTATAACGGATCTGCACTTAATTTACTAAACATCAATAACACTATAGTTGGGCAAAATATAGATGCAGTACTGCATGTGGTCGACAATAAGGGCGAAGCCCTAGATATTAAAAAGTACATATTAGACGCAAAAGTACCTATTACAGACCGTAATCATAAAATAAATTATCCTGACAATAGTTTTATACATTTATATATAAGCGTTGCACCAATTAGGTTAGGATTCGGTAAAAAAGGCACAGAAGGTTTTGTAGTATTACTACGTGACATAACAGTCGAAAAATCATTAGAAGAAGAACGTAATGAATTTATTAGTGTAATTAGTCACGAATTAGGAAATCCTATTGCAATAGCCGAAGGAAGCCTTGGTAACGCTCTGTATGCAACGCAAAAGACAGAAGGCATAGATAATATAAAAAGCGCATTAAAACTGGCTCACGACCAAGTATTGTTCTTAAGCGACATGATTAACGACCTAAGTACTTTGTCGCGTGCCGAACGTGGTACATTGCAAGTTGAAGTAGATTCAATTAACGTACACGATTTACTAAAAAGTCTAGAAACTAATTATACCGACCAAGCCAATACAAAAGGCTTAAAATTTAGCGTAGAAATTGACCCAAGGTTAGAATTACTACAATCAAGTAAACTGTACGTCAGAGAAATCCTTCAAAACTTTATAACTAACGCTATAAAATACACAAACTCGGGTAGCATTACAGTTGGTGCTAATAAAATTAATGACGGTGTTGAATTTTTTGTCACCGACACTGGTTTTGGTATTAGCACTGCCGATCAAGCAAAAGTTTGGCAAAAGTTTTACAGAAGCGAAGATTACAGAACCCGTCAAAATAATGGTACTGGGCTTGGGCTATACGTAACAATGAAACTTGCACGCTTAATTCACGCAGATATTAAGTTAAAAAGTGAACTAAACGTGGGTTCAACTTTTGATATTTCTATTCCGGACATTCAACCGCAACCAGTCGTTTAAAATTACTTTTTGTCTTCTAATTTTGGCAGTGACGGAATAACACGCATCACAGGTAAACAAACGTTTCTTTGCTTCCATATAACTTCACCAAATTCATAAGCAAACATTGACCAGTGCATAATTACTATATCTATAAATGGTATGGCAAATGAACGTATCGTATAAAGTAATCTTTTAGTACTTATAACTTCTTTAACAATCAAAACGTAAATAAATAACTGCATAATAATTACCAAACTATATGCTATTAAATACACCAATTTATGGTTAATTAAAGATGCGATAAACATTACATAAGGAAATATAAACAGTACCAACAAAACAATAGTAACAGCAAGCAACATTTCGGGTTTTCTGTGAAGCTGCGGATATCTAACCCTAATGGCAGTTGTGCGCTGTGCTGCCGCTGTTTTTAAGCTTGTTACTCCTAAGTTATCTACTAGCAAAAATTTATATCCAGATTCATTTGAACATTCTCTGGCAAAATACGACTCTGGTACTATCATTCTTTTAACAGACAAAAAACCTCCAAGCGACAACAACTTATTACGATCAATAACCCAAAGCGTGCTTAATACTGGTGGACGTTTTAAATACATTCTTGGAAGCAAAAGTTCCCACATATATCTAGTTAACTGAACAACATTAGACTGCTGTATTTGGCTAGATCTTTTTGGTAAAACGCTAATCATTTGCAAAGATTCTGCAACCATACAAGATATAAGTTTTGAAATCGTGTCTTTTTCTACTCTTACATCTACACCGCAAAATAAAATAATATCACCAGATGCTTCTTGCATTAATTTTTGATAAGCTGCGTTTTTTGGCAACCATGAATCTCCTGGTTCGTCGCCTTGAATAAATCTAACACCTTCATGGGCGAATTTTTTAATTACATAAGATGCTTGCTCCTGCGAACAATCGTCAAAAACTAAAATTTCTAATTTTTTATAATCACTATCTATAATTGATTGCAAACATTCCTCTAGATCACTGGTTTCGTTTCTTGCTGGAATAGCTACAGTAACTGTTGGCAACGCCTTGTCGTCTTTGTCTAATACTTTATTAGTTAAATCAACAGAATACATCTTAATATTTTTGAATAGTACTAATAGCAGACAATAGTGACCAACGACGATTAAAACAGTCAAAATATTTAGGTAGTTATTAGCAATAAAATTTACTTTATTTAACAAATAACAAAGTGCAATTAACGTAAGTTGATAACCAATAATAACTTCGCTTGTACGTCTGGTAGATTTATACAAATATTCCTGATTCATGCGACCGTAACTAAATCGCATAATATTGAATATTCTATATAGACCTACTATAAAAAAAGTTGCACCAAAAATAAGTGGCGCCTGAAAAGCTATTTCGGAATGTACTATGCCAAGCAAAAGTATAAGCAGTGCGCCCGTAGAAAGTCTTATTAATCTTGGTGCTGGTGCTCTTAATAGCAGGAGTTCTACAACTGTAAGGGTAAAAAAACTAACCCAAACAAACTGTTCATAATTCATTCTAAAATTGTATCACAAACATAAGCCTAAAGGCTTGCAGTTGTCATAGTTAACCACTTTATGTTATATTGACAGGAACGGAACCTTCGATATGAAGGTTTTTTTGTTGGGAGACAATAAATATGGCAGATAAAGCAAAGAAGACGCAAACTATTCGCAAGAGCGAATCAATGCGAGACAAAGCAAACAAGGTTACTGAAAAATCAGCAAAGCCTAGACGTATCAAAAAAACAGCATCAAAAATTGTTAAGCCGTTAAAAGCTATATCAAAAATTGGTAAAAAAGAATACTTTTTAATCACCCCTAAAGAAACAGGTTTTAAAGGTTTCTTAACTAAAAGACGAAGTTTTACTCCAAAATACGTAATTTCTTCTTACAAAGAACTAAAACTAGTATCTTGGCCTAACAAGCTAGAAACCTGGAGACTAATGTCTGCAGTATTTATATTTGCTACATTATTTGCTCTTGCAGTTAAATTCGTAGATTACGGCTTAGATAAACTATTTAGAAGGGCATTCTTATAATGACTAAAAGATACGATTCACAAAAGCAATGGTATGCAATTCATACTTACAGTGGTTATGAAGAAAAAGTAGCAGAAAGCATTAGACAGCGCTGCGAAAGTTTAGACATGGGAGACAAGATCTACCAAGTTGTTGTTCCTAAAGAAAAAATGATCGAAATCAAAAACGGCAAACGAAAAGTCGTAGAAAAAAGAATATTCCAAGGTTACGTACTAGTTCAAATGAAAATGAGCGAAGATGCTTGGTACATTGTTCGCAACACACCTAGCGTTACTGGATTCGTAGGAAGCGGCACAGAACCAACTCCTGTAGAAGACGAAGAAATGGACAAAATTATGAAGCGAATGGGTCGTGATGATCCTAAGCATAAGATTGACTTTAATGTTGGTGAAGTTGTAAACATTATTGACGGGCCATTTAAGGGCTTTGATGGTAGTATTAACGAAATCGACCCAGCTAAGGGCAAACTTAAAGTTTTGGTTAACATGTTTGGTCGTGAAACACCGGTCGAACTTGACGGACTACAGGTTAAAAGAGTTTAGTCCTACATTTGTTTAAGCTAATTTATAAATTTTAATATCTATAAAATATTCAAATTTAATTAGTTAGAATCACTATGAACAACCTAGAATCTAACAAAGATCCCAACGTACAGCCTATTGAAGTACTGCAAGATTCTGAAAATATTAATTTAACTTTAGTTATAGCAAATATTGCAATAACTAATACGTTAACAGATACAGAATCTAGCTTAAGTGCGCAAGCAACTACTGCTACAAATCAAGTAAAAACTAGCACCAGATCACGGGCTGTTTCGGCTGGATTAGATTCTACTTTAGGAAACTATTTAAACCAAATAGGAAAACACCAATTACTTTCTAAACAAGACGAAGTTACATTGTCTAAAGATTTAGAAGCCGGCAGAATCGTCAAAGCAAAAAAAACCGATAATCCTGACTATGAATATTCGGCATTAGATCAACAAATTCTAGACACAGCCGTAAGTTCTAAAGAAAAATTTATTGTATCTAATCTGCGACTAGTAGTTAGTATAGCTAAGCGTTATAAGCTACCGGACAACTGGGATCTTTTAGATATTATTCAAGAAGGCAATCTTGGACTATACAGAGCTGTCGAAAAATTCGACTGGTCAAAAGGTTTTAAATTTAGCACCTATGCTACGTTTTGGATTCGCCAACACATTGGTAGGGCGTTAGACCAAAAAGGACAATCCATAGATTTACCCAACAGAGTAGGATCAAGACTACGAATAGCACTTGCAACATCGATGGACGGATTAAACGGACTAGACGCTGAATTAGCAAGTATTAACAATTTAATGCACCCAGTTTCGCTAAACCAACCAGTAGGTATTTATGATGCTACAGAATTAATTGAACTTATTCCTGCCGAATCATCAGACACCGGAGAAATTGTCGAAAACGATAGTACTCAAGAACAATTATTTAATATTATCGACAATGCATTGTCAGATAAAGAACCAAAATACAGAGATTTAACCAAACAAATTATACTTTATCGTTTTGGATTAACCGAAGACTACAATACTAGGTTAACTTTAAGAGAAATAGGTGCAAAATGCGGCGTTTCTCATGAAATCGTAAGAAGAAGATTAGCAACAGGAATCATAGATATTCAAAATTATATTAAAAAGTTTAATATATCTGAATTTGATTTTTAAAATCTTACATAAATCTACGTAGATAGCCTTAACAATTAATGCCTAGACAACAGAGGTAAATTGTAGTACAATTAAGTTTAAGTTACATATATTTTTAAGCAGAAGCTTCTAATCTGCTTATATAAGGAGTAAGAATTATGGCATCAAAGCCTGTAAAAGCGAATTTAAAGATGAAACTAAAGGGCGGCCAAGCAAGTGCAGCACCTCCAGTTGGTAGTACATTAGGTCAATATGGTGTAAACATGATGGATTTTATTAATCCATTCAACGAAGCAACTAAAGACCGAATGGGCAAAAGTTTAACTGTTCATATTGCAATATACGAAGATCGCACAATGAGCTTTAGAGTTATTGGAACACCTACAGACGACCTAATCCGAGAAAAATTAGGTGTACAAAAAGGTAGCGGCAAGCCAAATACAGAAAAACTTAGCAAAAAACTAAGTCAGCAAATGCTTACCGAAATCGCGGAAGCTAAAGCAATCGACATGAACGCCGACGATATAGAAGCCGTCAAAAAAATGGTTGCGGGCACTGCTCGTAGCATGGGCGTTGTAGTAGAAGCTTAATTTTAAAATAATTTGTGGGAGGCTAAACGCCGTTAACACCACGAAAGGATAAACATCATGGCAGAGACAAAGATAGATCTAGTAAAGCAAGCTAAAGAACTTGGCATAGAACACGTTAGTTCAACTAACACTATGGCCGAACTTCGCGAAGCAATTGCACAAGCAGCTCCAAAAAAGCACGACAAAGAATCTCTTCCAACAGAAGAACACGAAGCTAAAAAAGCAAAAGCTGGCAAAAGAAGCGAAAAAGCTATTAAAGAAACTACAGAAAAAATAGCTAAAGAAGAACGAAAAGCTGCAGCTATTGATGAAGAATCAACACACGTATTTAAAGCTGCACCTACTGCACGTACACATGCAGAACGTGCCGGTAAAAAATACAAGGAAGCTTACGCTAAAGTAGATTCTAAAAAAGAATACACAATGCGTGAAGCACTAGAACTTGCAACACAAACTAGTACTACTAAGTTTGATTCAAGCGTAGAACTACACATTAGATTAAATGTTGACCCACGTCAAGCCGACCAAAACATCCGCGACAGTATTGTATTACCAGAAGGTACCGGTAAAACTGTACGTGTAGCTGTATTTGCAGATATCGAAGACGTAGCAATTGCTAAAAAAGCAGGTGCTGACATTGCTGGTGCAGAAGAATTTTTGCAACAACTAGACAAAGGAATCATTAACTTTGACGTTTTGATTGCGACTCCACTTATGATGGCAAAACTTGGTAAATACGCACGCGCACTTGGACCTAAAGGTTTAATGCCTAACCCAAAAAGCGGAACAGTTACTAAAGACGTAGCTAAGGCAGTTACAGAAGCTAAAGCAGGACGCATCGAATTTAGAGTAGACAGCACAGGAATCGTGCATGTTGCAGTAGGAAAAGTCAGTTTTGGTACTGCTAGACTTGCTAAAAACACAGCCGCTCTTATGTCTAGCTTAAAAAATGCTAAACCTTCTAGCGTTAAGGGATCTTATGTTAAATCTATATTTGTTGCGTCAAGTATGGGACCAAGCATTAAGGTTATAACAAACGAAATTTAAATATACTTTATATTTAATAAAAACCCTCACATAAAACGTGAGGGTTTTTTAATTTAACATATTTTTAATAACAGTAAAAACTACAATACAACTAACTTGCACTAGCATCTTAAAAACACTTACAATACGTAGTAATGAACGAGGGAACACTACCAATACAAGGTATGCCGTCGTTGCCAACAGGTGGAGTGTACAGCAACAGGCAAATAAAAGAGGCTATTAGTATTGGCCATATTGTCTTTCACCCCTACATAGAAGAACATATTGCTGGAAGCAGCATAGACGTGACTCTTGGACACTGGTTTTATCGTACCGAACGTAGCGGTAGTGGTGGATTTTATAACCCCTTCGACGAAGGCGACGTTAATAGGTACTTTGATGGACCACACCAGGCTGAGGTTCATAGTATGTGGGCAGAGGCTAACGGACGTCGATTATTTGCAGGAATACCAGCCGATCAACCAATCATTGTTTTGCGCCCTGGCGAACGTATATTGGCTCATACGCATGAATTTATTGGCATAAAAGCTCCTGGTACAAGTACTATGCAAGCCAGAAGCACCTGGGGCCGTAACGGTATTGCAGTATGCTTGGACGCAGGTTGGGGAGATCCAGGCTACGTAAATCGGTGGACAATGGAAATTTATAACATGAACCAGCACGAAAGTGTCGTTTTGCCAGTTGGCGAACGAATAGCTCAAATCGTTTTTTATCATACCGGACCAGTAGATGCCGAATATTCAAAAATAAGTGGAAAATACCAGCCAGGCAGCGCAGACGACTTAGTAAGTCTAATAAATAATTGGCGACCAGAACAAATGCTACCGCGTGCCTATAAAGATTCACGCCGAAAACCAAGAGACATATGAAAGAAAAAGGCACTTTTTTAGTAATCGAAGGGACGGACGGTTCAGGAAAAGGCACTCAATTTGAATTACTCGGAAAACGCCTGTCAGAATCGGGATACAAAGTTATGCTATTTGATTTTCCGCAGTATGATCAAGAATCAAGTTATTTTGTTAAACAATATCTAAATGGCAATTATGGAACATCCGAACAAGTTGGCCCATACACGGGATCACTATTTTACGCACTAGACAGATATTCGGCTAAAAACGCTATCCAAAACGCCATAGACCAAGGCTATATTGTGCTTTGCAACAGATTTACTGGTAGCAATATGGCTCATCAAGGCACAAAGTTCGAACACTCCGAAGAACGAAGAGGCTATTTTATTTGGTTAGACAACCTAGAGTTTCAGATGCTTGGCATACCCAGACCAGACAAAAGCATAGTACTACGCGTACCCGCCGAAATAGCTCAATTATTAGTAGACCAAAAAAGCGCAAGAACCTACACAGACAAAAAACGCGATCTACACGAAGCAGACTTATCACATATGCAAAAATCCGTACTGGTATACGATGATTTATGTTCATTGTTTCCAAGGGATTTTAACCGTATAGACTGCGTACGTGGTGGGCAATTAATGCCAATAGCTCAGGTACACGACCTTATTTGGGAAACTATTTTACCTTTGTTGCCAAAAATTCAATCAGGTTCTGTTGGTTCTGTAACCAATATGAGCACTACTAATTTAAAGCCAAAAGACAGCAAGCTTAGTAACGAATATATTACCAAAGATTCAAACGGCAAATTTGTTATTACCGACAAGGGCAATCAGTTCCTTGAACAGTCAGTCACAAACACAAAAAGCAATGTTTACGCCTTTACCGACAAGTTAAGTGCAATAACAATCGCCGCAGCAATGGCAAGACTATCTAGGCGCTCAGACGATATGAGAATAACTATATTAGACGAATTTGCCAGTTCTGCAGGTAAAGACGAAAAACTTCTTCAACGAGTAATTACAGCATACGGCGACGATTCTGTTCAGCAATTAGTTGGTCAACATTTTGTAGTAGAATCTGCCAGTAACTTATTAACAAAAAAACTTGAATGGGGCAGACTAGCCGCGTACCTAGAACAATCAACAAGATACATATATTTTGATCAAAAAGACGAAAATAATAATTACCGCTATTATGTACCGCCATCACTAGATAAAAAAACATTAGTTGTGTACAAACAATTAATGGATTCCATATTCGATTTATATTCAGATATGGTACATAAATTAACGTTTTATATTAGATCTAAAGACAAAACACCAATTACAGAACGCGACATAGCATGGCAAGGTGCAACGCGTGCTCAGGCGTGCGATGCTATAAGAGCAGTGCTTCCTGTTGCTACTAAAAGTACGGTTGGTGTATACGCAAGTGGTCAAGCCCTAGAAAGCTTAATAATGCACCTTATGGCAGACGAACTACCCGAAGCTAATGAAACTGGCAAAAAAATTCTTGAAGAATCACGTAAAGTAGTTGGAACAATCTTAGAACGGGCAGACAAACCAGAACGCGGCGGTGCTGCAATAGCCTACAAAGCTAATACTTACAACGAAACTAAAAAACTGGCTTCAAAAGTATTATCAGGAAAATACACCACAAACTACAAAGATGTTACTTTAACCGATTATTGGCCTAAAAACGAACTAGACTTGTGTGCAGATATTCTTTACGAACACAGCGACATGCCTTTAAATGACATTAAAGCTAGCGTATCTAAGCTACCTATACAAAAAAAGCACCAGATTTTAACTACATACTTTGGTGAACGCTTAAATAGACGCCACAAGCCGGGAAGAGCCCTAGAAATAGCACATTATAGCTGGGATTTAATGTGCGATTACGGTATATTCAGAGACCTTCAACGCCACAGAATGGTTGACGACATGGAATGGCAACAATTAACGCCGCGCTACGGATACGAAACTCCTTTGTTAGTAGACCAAGCAGGCCTTACAGACGACTTTGAAAAATGTTTTGAAATTAGCTTAAAGCTTTATAGTATTTTACAAGATTCAAGTTACGGTCCAGAGGCTCAGTATGCAACGTTACTTGGCCATAAAATGAGATGGAAAGTCACATACAACGCAAGGGAAGCTTTTCATTTGCATGAACTACGCACCACTCCACAAGGTCATCCTGGTTACAGAAAACTAGTATTAGCTATGCACGATAAACTATGTGAAGTTCACCCAATAATAGGCGAGGGAATGAAGTTTGTTAACACCGACGAAGACCCAAAACTTACTAGATTAGCAGCCGAACGATATACGCAGTACAAACTTAAAAAACTTAATGGCTAGACTGCCAAGAAGGTATTTTTTCTCTGGTAGCTCTAAATAAAGATGCTACAACCATATCTTCAGATGGTAAGTATATTCTTCGTTCTAAAACATTCACGTCTTTTTTAAATTCTGTGACAAAATCAAAAAATATTTTATTTTTATGAGTTCTGTGGACGTTGTATAAAGCATCTTCATAATAAGGTAGTCCAACTTCAGAATAACCTAAGCCCAAATAAGTAATAAACTTTGCGGCATTTGTAACGTTTTCTGCATTTCTCCAGTCAACTGCCAACAAGTCACGGTCATCATCGTTACGATTTAGGGTAACAAGCAACGACACAGCCGTATCTCCGTCTGTGTTCCAACCTACTAATCGCTCTGTATAGTCATGTTCTAAAGTCATATAGGGTAAATATTTATCAACAATATAATACTACATATGCATAGTTATGTCAATTCATAAGCATTATCATTGACATTGTACATAGCAGGAGTAAAATAAAAAAAGATGAACCAAGTTGCAACAACATTACAGAACTTTGTACTCGTGATTATTCTATCGGGCTGTGTTGCATTTGGATTGAAACCGACTAATTAGCAACTACACAGCCCAAATAAAATAGGTTTCGAAAGAAGCCTATTTTTAATATATGCAGGAGACACAAAATGAGTGAAACAACAGATTACAGTAACGAAGAAATAGCTAATGCAATCATGCATTCGTACACTGGCGAAATCGACGAAAACAACTTAGAAACTAAAGATATTTATACTAAAATCGGATACTGTACGTTATCTTCGGAGATAAAATGGAATCATTAAATCAAACAGAATCTATAGAATCAATAAATTTACATAACGAACGTATAAAACTTGCTGCGCAGTACCTATTAGATCTGCTAAATTGGGACGAACAATCACCAAACATAATTCGTTCAGAAGAGTAAATATTATTTTAAACTATTGTCTTTTAATAGCATCAATATATTGACTAAACTGTGTAAAATATGTTAATATTAATCTGTTACCGAAGACAGTGACTGCAATAAAATGCTTAATTAGTCACCGAGGCAAACAGATATTTATATCTTTTGTTTACGAGCACCATAAATGCTGTCTTCTTAAAACGAAGGCAGTTTTTTAATGCTTGGTAACAAACAAGTACCAAAGGTCGAAGGTATTTGTTGAAATCTTAAGGCTAAAAAAAGGATAAACATGGCTTTAACGAGAACTAAAAAGAATGACGTAGTCGCAGAAATTGCTGATCTTTTAAAAGATTCAAAATTAACAGTTGTTGCCAAATATGATGGTACGACAGTTAAAGCAATCCAAGCTCTACGTAAAGCAGCTAAACAAAACGGTACTAGTATTAAGGTTGTCAAAAACCGACTAGTGATTAAGGCTATACTTCAAAACGATTCACTTAAAGATACTGATACAGTAGCTCTTAAGGGAATGTTATTGTATGCATTTAACTCATTAGACGAAATCGCACCTGCGCAAGTATTGCATACGTTTGCTAAAACAGAACCTTCAATTCAATTTGTTGGTGCTATATCTGCAAATGGACAGTTTATGTCAGCAGAAGAAGTCAAAGTCTTGGCAACATTACCAAGCAAGAATCAGCTTATTGCTGGTGTTATTAACACGCTACAATCACCGGTACGTAACGTATTAAGCGGCCTTTCAGGCAACTTACACGGTCTATTAGACGCGGTTGCAGCAAAAGCTACTAATTAATATTTTAAAAGGAACTAACACAATGGCTACAGATTTAAAGAAATTTGCAGAACAACTAGTCGGTCTTACTGTACTAGAAGTAAACGAATTAAGCGCAATATTAAAAGACGAATACGGTATTGAACCAGCTGCAGCAGCAGTTGCAGTTGCAGCTGTAGCAGCAGACGCTGCTCCTGCAGAAGATGCTAAAAGTGAATACGATGTGATCCTAAAAGACGCAGGCGCACAAAAAGTTGCAGTTATCAAAGCTGTTAAAGACATCACAGGCCTAGGTCTTGGTGAAGCTAAAGCTATTGTTGACGGTGCACCAAAAACAGTAGTAGAAAAAGCTAAAAAAGAAGACGCAGAAGCACACAAAAAAGCTCTAGAATCTGCTGGTGCAACTGTAGAACTTGCTTAGTATTAAGCTATATACGGTTTAAAAATAGCCCTTCGGGGCTATTTTTGCTTTTAAAGCATAATTTATCCACAGAAATAGATTATAATTTTGACTTGACGCACATGTCGTGATACGGTATTCAGTGAAGACAGAGTTATAGAAACAAATAGAGGCGCGCGGGAGAACACACGTGGCAGAATTACCAGACAAACAAGTTAAACGACTAAAGGCACTTATAGCAGAGGCAGAGACTTCTCTTGCCGCAGCTAAAGAACTACTAGTTAGTTTAATGGGCGACGATGGAACTGTTGCCGTAGTAGACACCGAAGAAAACATCGGTAAGGTTATAGAAGGCGTTTTTGACGGCCAAAACATGGTTGGTAGCGACGGTAAAACTTACCCAGTACCAGCAAACTACGCGAGTAAATCAAAATTAGTACAAGGCGACATACTTAAACTTACAATAGCCGACGATGGTGCATTTTTGTACAAACAAATCGGACCTATACCTCGTAAACAAATCGTTGGTGTATTAAACCAAAAAGATGGTCATTACTTTGTAACCGTAGGAAAAGACGAATACCGAGTACTTCTAGCTAGCGTAACTTACTTTAAGGCAAAGCCAAATGACCAAGTAAGTATCAACATACCAGATTCAGACGTTAAATCTGAATGGGCAGCATTAGAAGCAGCGCTTTAATAAATCAAGAAATTTTATAAACGTCCATTTTATGGACGTTTATTTATTTATATTGCATGTTGTATCTTTTAATATAGCCAAAGCGTGTCTAATTTGGTTATTATCTATTAAATGGCCAAGTTATATTTTAGGTATGGTGCAATGAATAGCGGAAAAAGTACTGCTATATTACAAGTTGCGCATAATTATGAAGAACGTGGAATGAATGTGCTTATTATTAAGCCAGCTATAGACACTAAGGGCAATAATCAAATACTATCTAGGCTTGGATATTCTAGGACCGTAGATATTCTTGCTACGCCAGATATAAACATAGCTAAAAACGTCACTCAGTGGAACAAAGATGTACAAAAAATAGGCTGTGTTATTGCAGATGAAGCTCAGTTTTTTACTAGCGAGCAAATAGAACAATTACTCCAAATTACCGTCGAACAAAATATTCCTGTTATTTGCTATGGCATTCGTACAGACTTTAAAACAAAATTATTTGCCGGAAGTACTCGTTTATTCGAACTTGCTCACACCCTAGAAGAACTTAAAACAATCTGTCGCTGTGGCAAAAAAGCATTGTTTAATGGACGCAAAGTTGATGGTAATTTTATTTTTGAAGGCTCGCAAGTTGCTATCGACGGTCAAGACAATGTCGAATACGAAAGTCTTTGTGCCACATGTTATGCACACCATCAAAGTATTTTGTAGCAAAAATTACTCATTAATACTTTTAGTTTGTTGACCCTTTTACTCCATAATAAAGTTAATGGGATTAGCACTATACAGAAAATACAGGCCTAAGAGCCTAAAAGACGTTGTCGGGCAAGAACACATCGTTACTTCATTGCAAAAAGCAATTGCCACTGACACAATTAGCCACGCTTACTTATTAACAGGGCCCAGGGGCGTAGGAAAGACTAGTATAGCCCGTATTCTTGCACACGAGCTTAATGGACTGCCATACGATGATTCAAGCAACCATTTAGACATCATAGAAATTGACGCCGCCAGTAATCGACGAATAGACGAAATAAGGGAACTACGAGACAAGGTACATATTGCACCTACTAGCTCTAAGTTTAAGGTATACATAATTGACGAAGTACACATGCTTACCCGGGAAGCATTTAATGCACTACTTAAAACCTTAGAAGAACCACCAGAACACGCAATTTTTATATTAGCTACAACCGAAGCCCACAAAGTACCCGACACAATAATTAGTCGTACTCAAAGATACAGCTTTAAACCCATTACAACAGACGACACCATTAAGCATTTAATGGCTATATCTAAAAAAGAAGGTATCAATATAGATAAACCATCGCTTAAGCTATTGGCAGATCACGCTGCAGGCAGTTTTAGAGACAGCATTAACTTGCTTGATCAATTAGCTGGTAGCAGTGATGCAATAACCCAAAAAGACGTAGTAAGCATGCTTGGCTTACCCCAGGAATTAACTACCACCGAACTGTCTAATGCTATTCGCAGTAAAAGTGCTAAAGATATATTAAACATCTTAGATACTTCAAGATCAGAAGGCACACAAGCATCGGGAATATCCAAACACTTACTCACTAGTATTAGAGCAGACATTATTAGTGGCAAAATCGAACCTTTAGATAGCTTAATAACATTATTAGACGGGCTAGCAAAAGTTAATAACAACACTAACCCGTACTTAAATTTAGAATTAGCCTTACTAAAATATGTAAGTATTAACGACCCACAACCTGTACCAACAAAAGAATCTACCAATAATTTGTCTGTGGTTACAAAGGCAACAGCCGCTAAGCCTACAGTAGAAGAAGTTACAGTAATACCGCAAAAAAATAATACAGTTAAACCAAAAGAACCTAAAATTGTTCAACAGCCTCAAGTTTCACAAAAACCAGCAAAATCTGCACCAACAAACGACGACTCCAACGAACCTTACTGGCAAGAGTTATTAAATCAAATTAAAACTAAACATAACACTTTATACAGCATGCTTCGAATGGCAAAACCAAAACTCGATAAAGATGTATTAAATTTATATTTTGGGTTTTCTTTTCACCACAAGCAAATTACACAGGCAACAAACTTACAATTAATATCTGATACAATAAGTGAAATTCGCGGAACGTCTACACAAGTAACTTGCACGATTGTTAAAAATGACAAGTCGTCAAACAGCAAGCCGGCAGAATCTTCACCGCCTATAAAAACCCACTTAACAGATGTATCAAATATATTTAATGGCGCAGAATTAGTAGAATAGGTAATCAGAAAGAATACTATGGATCCTAAAATACCACCACAAAACCCAGAAGCCGAAGCAAGTCTATTAGGTTCTTTGTTAATAGACAGTGACGCGATTGTTAAAATTGCCGATATGCTAAAATCTGATGATTTTTATGACGAACGACACAAATACATTTATGAAGCTGCTATATCTTTATACGAAAAGCACAGTCCGATCGACATTTTAACTCTTACCGATCAACTAAAAAACAAGCAACTTCTAGACATTGTAGGTGGCGCAGCATACGTAACCGAACTTACTAACTTTGTTCCAACCGCAGCCCATGTCGAACAATACGCCGAAATCGTAACTACAAAATCAATGCGCCGAAAGTTAATTAAGGCATCACAGGACATAACATCTATAAGCTACGACGAAGCTAGGGGATTTAAGGATTTAGTAGAAGAAGCCGAAGCTAGACTGTTCGAAGTTAGTCAACGCCATGTTTCACAAGACCTTTCTAGCCTAGAAACGATATTAAGTGAAAGTTTTGACAGACTTGATGACCTTCATAAAGATAAAGGAAAAATCCGTGGCGTACCAACAGGATTTAAAGATCTAGACAACATTTTGGCTGGTTGGCAAAGAAGCGACTTAGTTATACTTGGAGCGCGTCCAAGTATGGGTAAATCGGCATTGTCTTTAAATTTTGCACATAACGTAGCTGTAAAAGCTGGCTTGCCTGTAATTATGTTTAGCCTAGAAATGAGCAAAGAACAGTTAGTAGACAGATTATTAGCGGCCGAAGCAGGGGTAGACGCCTGGAACTTGCGTACAGGCAACTTAACAGACAGCGACTTTGAAAAAATCGGTCAAGCTATGGGAACATTATCCGAAGCAAAAATGTACATCGACGACACTCCGGGCATTACAGTTAGTGACCTCAGGACAAAAGCTCGACGCGAAGCCCACAAGCAAGAACTAGGTTTAATAATAGTGGACTACTTACAACTTATGAGTGGTGGAAGCAAATTTAACGGCGACGGCAACAGGGTACAAGAAATATCAGAAATATCCCGTGGTTTAAAAAGTATAGCTCGTGAACTTAACGTGCCAATTATTGCACTAAGTCAATTAAGTCGTTCTGTAGAAAGCAGAAGCCCCCAGATTCCTCAACTTGCCGACCTTCGTGAATCAGGATCTATCGAACAAGACGCCGACGTTGTAGCGTTTATCTATAGAGAAGACTACTATAATCCCGAATCTGAACGCCGTGGAATAACAGATATTTTTATTAAAAAACATCGTAACGGACCAACCGGTCATGTAGAACTATTCTTTGATAAAGATAAACAAAAGTTCAAGAGCCTTGATTCTAGACACTCCGATACCTTTAAAGAATAAAAAGCCTAGATATACAGCGCAAAAAAAACCTTATGCTGTATAATTAAACCCATAGTAATGAAAAATACACGTCGCTTTATTATCCGTCATTATCTAAGCATGTTAGTAGTTGTCGGACTGCTGGTTTTAGGCATAATCTTATACACATACGGTTCAAGAACATTCTTAACTGGCTTGTCGTCTGCCGAACAACAAATAATCAACCAATCCAGTTCAATAAGTGCTATTTTAAAAAATCCACTTTGGATTATTTATAAAGTAGCAGTGTTTTTAAGCCTTAAATTAGGTGTAGCAGACTTTTCATTAAGATTTATTAGTGCATTTTTTACCATAATTAGTGTATACGCATTTTATAGTATTGCCAAAAAATGGTACAGCCAAAGAGTAAGTGTGTTAACTACAGTACTTTTTGCACTTAATGTGTCTACACTAACGGTGTCCAGAATAGCAACACCGGCTGTTTTGTTATATTCATGGATTGTATATTTTGCCATTATTGTCTGGCTAAAAACAACACGACGAACAAAAGTAGCGCCCCTTGTAGTATTGGCCAGTACAGGAATAATGATGTATATTCCAGGTTCTATTTGGGTATTAATATTTATATCAGCGTGGTTCTGGAAGGATATTCCAAGAATATTTAGGCACATGAACAAAACATCAATTTTATTTGGTTCAATTTTAGGATTATTGTTTATAGCACCTTTATTATTAGCAATCCTGAATGACACTTCCGTACTAAGAAACTGGTTATTAATTCCAAAGCACCTAAATATCGGCGACACCCTACAAGCCCTAAAAGACATACCGGCAGCACTATTTTACAGGTCAGCTACAAACCCAGCATACAATTTGGGACGCTTACCAATGTTTGATGCTTTTACCGGTACACTACTTTTACTAAGCTTTTACGCCTACAAAAACAAAGTTAGCCTTCAGCGTACAATAGTATTCTTTATTGCTATACTAGTTAGTTTGTTGCTAACTGGCATAAACAATAACCAACTTTATCTTTTATTTTGTTTACCATTTTTGTATTTAATAGCAGGCGAGGGAATGTCTTATTTGTTAAATGAATGGCGCATAGTTTTTCCACGTAACCCAATCGCGCGTTTTACTGGCACATTACTAATGTCCATAGCTGTGTTTAGTACATGTTCATACCATATGAATCGTTATTTTTTAGCATGGGTAAATTCTCCAGAAACTAAAAAAGTATACTCAGAACCACCGCAAAAACATATATCACAATAAAAGTTCACTCAGTTTTGATACAATATTAATATATAGAACTAAAAAAGAGGTTTTTTACTATGAGTCGAATGGATCAAGCTAAAATGTTAATGAAAATGCGAAAGCTACAAAAAGAGCTACAAAAAGAAATGATTACCGCCGAAGCAGGTGAAGGTGCAGTTAAAGTAGAAATTAACGGCGAAATGAAAATTAAAAAAATCAGCATAGATGCAGATAGTGTAGATACCTCTGACATCGGTCAGCTAGAACGATGGGTAGAAGAAGCGGTTAAAGATGCAATTTCTAAAAGTCAAAAATTGGCCGCCGACAAAATGCAGCCAATGATGGGTAGCCTAGGTAATTTAGGGTTGTAAAATACCTTTCTTAAGATGTCCTTATTACCTAAAGCGTTAGAAAATGCAATTGAAGCACTTGGGCAACTACCTGGAGTGGGTCCGCGTAGTGCAGAACGATATGCGTATTATTTGTTAAAAAACGATTCGTACAAAACAAATAAGTTAATAGACGCTTTTTCTACATTACACAAAGGCGTAAAATTATGTCCTGTTACTTTTGTTTTAATAGACAATAACTGCGAAGTATCGCCACTTTATACAAACCCCGGCAGAGACAAAAGTGTAATTGCAGTAGTTTCGGATCCTTTTGATGTAATTGCTATCGAAAAAACCGGACTGTTTAAAGGGACATACCACGTTCTTGGTGGCTTAATTTCTCCTATAGACGGAGTCACGCCTGATGATCTTAAAATATCTGAACTTGTTTCGCGTATTAAATCAGATGGTGTTAAAGAATTAATTCTTGCTATGAACGCTTCTGTAGAAGGTGAAACTACGTCTTTATACTTACAGCAGCAACTAGAAGACCAAAAAGTAATAATTAGCCGTTTAGCAAGAGGCTTAAGCGTAGGCGTTGACCTTGAATACGCCGATCATATAAGTCTTGGTAGGGCGCTAACTGGCCGTCAAAAAATGTAGCTAAGATGTTATACTAGTACTTAATGGAATCCTTATACACTCAAGTTAATGAACTTATCAAGTCATCTAAAAATATAGTCGTACTTCAGGCAGACAACCCTGACGGCGACAGTTTAGCTAGTGCATTAGCATTAGAATCAATACTTGGTGATTTAGGCAAAGAAGTAACTATGGTTTGTGGCATAGATATGCCGGCACACTTACGATACTTAAGTGGCTGGTCACGCGTACAAAAAGATCTTCCAAGCAAATTTGATATTACTATACTAGTTGACGCAAGTACCGTTACACTATTAGAAACATTAGACAATAACGGTCAATTAGCTTGGGTAAAAACCAAACCACTAATTATTTTAGATCATCATGCCATGACAAGTGGAATACCATTTGCAAAAATCACCATAAATAATGATTCAGTATCTACAGGTGAAGTTATTTATGACCTAGCAAAAGCTAATAATATTCCAATGTCAGTCGAAGCTATGGAATACATTGCAGTTTCTATAATGTCTGACAGTCTTGGATTGACTACAGATGCAACTACATCTAAAAGTATACGTATAATTGCCGATCTAGTAGACGGGGGGGTAAGTCTTTCTGGCCTAGATGACGCACGCCGAGAACTTATGAAAAGAGACCCAGTACTTTTACCTTACAAAGGTCAATTATTACAAAGAGTAGAATTTTATGACAACAACAGCATAGCTATAATCACGATCCCCTGGAAAGAAATAGAAACATACAGCAGTATGTACAACCCTTCGATGCTTGCACTAGACGATATGAGAATGACAACAGGCGTTCGTATAGCTATTGCGTTTAAAACCTACACAACAGGCCGTGTAACAGCCAAAATACGATGTAATAGCGACGGAGCCATTGCAGGATTACTTGCAGAACATTTTGGCGGCGGTGGACACAAGTTTGCCGCAGGATTTAAAGCAAATAAGGTAGTAGATTTTATAGAATTTAAAAAAGAAGTAATAACTAAAGCAACCGAACTACTTAAGGAAATTAATTAATGCAATTACACGATACACTAACCAATGCATTACAAGACGTACAACCGATCAATAAAGTCGTAACTATCTATTCATGCGGTCCAACTGTATACGATTATCCTCATATCGGTAACTGGTATTCGTTTGTTAGATGGGATATTTTAAACAGAGCATTATTACAAAATGGATTCAAAACAAATTGGGTAATGAATATAACAGATGTTGGACATCTTGTAAGTGACGAAGACGACGGCCAAGATAAACTAGAAAAAGGCGCAAAAAGAGAAGGCAAAACCGCCTGGGATGTTGCTGAGTATTACACGGATTATTTTACTAAAGGTTTGGAACGGCTTAATTTTTCAAAAATAACAATGTTACCAAAGGCTACAGACAATATTCCGGAACAAATAGAACTTGTAAAAATACTTGAATCCAAAGGTCATACTTATGTTATTGACGACGGTGTGTATTTTGACACCTCAACAATCGAAGATTACGGTAAACTCGCGCAGCTTGATTTAAAAAAGTTACGTGCCGGTGCACGCGTAGAATTAAATCCTCAAAAAAAGAACCTTACAGATTTTGCACTATGGAAGTTTAGTCCACGCGACGAAAAACGAGATATGGAATGGCCAAGTCCGTGGGGAACAGGATTCCCAGGATGGCACATAGAATGTAGTGCAATGAGCATGAAATTTTTAGGCGAAACAATTAGTATTCATGCTGGTGGCATTGATCATATCCCCGTTCACCACACTAACGAAATTGCTCAAAGCGAATCTGCTACAAATAAACCTTTTGCCAAAATTTGGGTGCACAGTAATTTTATTCTTGTAGATGGCAAAAAAATGAGTAAGAGCATTGGCAATTTTTATACCCTAGAAGACATCGAAGAAAAGGGTTACACATTAGATGCATTTAGACTTCTTGTTTTAAGTTCAAAATATCACACCGAGGCACAATTTAGCTGGGAAGTTCTTGGATCTTTTCAGATAGTACTAAACAAGCTTAACGCTTGGTCAGATTTGCAGTTTCAAGGTTTAGAATCTAGCGAATTAGTAACAAGCTACAAAGATTCAATTTCTTCTATTAAAAAAGAAATCGCAAATAATTTAAATACACCTAGAGTTTTAGGTTTAATTAATGGCATGTTAAACAAAACCACAGAACTAGGCATAGATTCAAATGCTATTAAAGATGCTGCTATACAAATAGATGCGTTGTTGGGTCTAACATTATCATTAAGAAAAGACATAAATAAAGCTCAAAAAGTAAAACTAGCAAACAGAAAAAAAGCACGCGCTCTTAATAATTGGGCAGAATCCGATGCAATAAGAGACGATCTACTTAAAGAACACATAGAGATTAAGGACGTTCTAGGTAATCAAATCTGGAACAGAAACTAATCGTCTGAATTATTTTTTAAAGATTTAGATTCTAAATAATCTTCTAGTAAAATCTTAAGACATCCCGCTGCAGGAATAGCTACAAAACCGCCTAGCAGTCCACCAAAGCCAATACCTAGTAGTGCTGCAACAAATACCAGTAATGGCGACAAATCGTTATTACGGGACTGTATGTACGGCTGAATGGTAACGTTTTCTATTTGCTGATAAACAACAAAGTAAATTAATATAGCGATTGCTAAAGGTGCAGATGTAAACAAGCAGGCAATTGCTACTACAGCTGCTGCTATTATATTTCCGATAGTAGGGATTATTCCAAAAAGTGCAACCATACCAGATAAAGCCACAACATTAATGTTGACGTCCATAATACTACTTAATATAGTTAACGCAATTGCTGCAAAAGTAGCAGCGATTAATGCAATAAGTAACTGTGCATTAACAAAACTAGTTACTAAATTATACATTCTATGCATTAAATGCCTAGTGCGTTCTTGTCTTCCTTCGGGTAGTGTTTCGATTATTTTACCAATCCAATACGGGCCTTCTACTAGCATCATAAAAGTAAGCACTAATACTGTAATAAATGACACTACAGCAGTCATAATTCGCGTAGCAGTATTTAATACGGGCTTAGACGCATCCCCTAAGTTATTAGTCCAGTCATTGGCAAAATTATCTAACTGTTTGCTTAGTTCATACTTTCTTACAAAACGTCCTACAGAACTGTCTTGACCTTCAAGACTTTGAATCTTACTTGGCACATCTTCGATAAATTGAGTAGATTGAGTCACTAGCGGCGGCAACACTACGCTAAAGAACGAAAATAAAATAGTAATTACCGCAATATAAGCAACCGCCGTACCCCTAATTCTGCTTTTACTTTTTAATTTACGTGTAATAAATCCAACAACTGGATTTAGTGCCATTGCTAAAAAGAAAGATATAAATATTAATGTTAATGAATGTTGAATATTATCAAAAAATCTAAAACCAGCATACGTTGCTATGCCAAAACCTATAATTCTTACTATTGTTCTGTTAGATACACTTATATGAACTTCGCTACTTTTTCGTTTAAACATATTTTAATTATTATCCCTATTACGTCTGCTTGCAAGCGAATGTTTATAAAAATCTACAATTTTAAGCCCTACAACTTTAATATCGTACTGCTTAACAGACTCTTTTTGTTTATTACCTAGTGTTAGTGCAAACTCTTTATCAAATAACAGCTGGTTTAATCTTTGACTAAACATCGCTGTATCTTGGGGATGAATCAAAGAAAACGGCTGATCCCCTAAAACTGTCTTATAACCATCGTTGTCGCCACCTAATACTACTTTTGAACCTGCAGCCATAGCTTCTATTAAAACTATTCCAAAACTTTCACCGCCGGTCGACGGAAAAACAGCAACATCGGCGCTTGCTAAATAGTCTGCTTTTTCGTGTTCGTTCAAAAAACCTGTAAAAACAATTTCGCCCTTTACTGCAGTTACTTCTGTGGCCATTTTTTTTAGCTTAATCATATCTGGGCCGTCACCACACATAATAAGTCTTGGGACATCAGCTACTTCAATATTTTTAATTAATTCCTGGTAAGCATTTAGTAAATAATGAGCACCTTTTCTTTCTACAAATCTACCTAAAAATAGTATATTTTTTTTATCATTTAAATTTTTTAACGCAGATCCTTTTTGGTATTTATCTAGGTCAACTACATTTGGCAATACTGTACTAGAAATTCCAAAATGTGATTTTGCGAATACTCTTGCAGCCGAACTTACACTAATAAAACCATCAAATCTTTTTTTATTATTGTGCAACAATACTCCAAGAGCTTTAGTCCCAAATTTAGATAATTTGTCATGAGGCAAAATATGAAAAGTACCCACAACAGCAGTATCTTTTGTTGCATGTTTAATGACTTTTCCTGCAAGCAATGGGCTATACGGCATCTGAACATGTAACACATCAAAGTGTTCTTTTTTTAACAAACTTTTAATTTTACTTCCCGACGCAGGTAAGGGAATAGCCATTCGATTTTTATTAAATCTAACGCCAACTGTTCGACCCAGATTATGTACATTTTTTTGGCTGGCTCCAGGACTGTTACCAACTAAATAATGAACTTCGTTTCCTTGCTTTTGCAACCATGATCCAAGTAATTTAATGTATTGTTGTACACCGTCTGGTTTATCGAGCCTATCGTCTAAAACAAATCCTATTTTCATTTAATTTTTTACTAAATTTTTATAAATTTTTTCGTACGAATCAACAATGCTCTTATAAGAATACTGCTTAACTTCTTTTTGAGCCCATTTTTGCCATATTTCTCTTAATTCTGGCTCGTTTATTAATAAACTCATCCTTCGTGCAAAAATATCAGAATCTAGCGGATTTACTAACCCGACCGATCCAAGTCCTTTTAATACCGACGCATAACCAATGTTGTTTCCACCTATAACTGGCGTATTTGTAGCCATAGCTTCTATTAAAACGATTCCAAAACTTTCTCCGTACAAAGCAGGCGACACAAAAATAGATGAATCCTGTAATAATTTAATCTTTTGTTCTTCTGATACATAACCTAAAAAGTCTATTCTATCAATCACACCCAAATTTATAGCTAACGTTTCTAATTTATCTTTATCTGGGCCGTTTCCAGCTATCAACAACCTATGTTCAGAATCATATTTTGCAAATTCTGCGTAAGCTTCGATTAAATATTTAACACCTTTGCGTTTTTCTAATCTTCCGACGTACAAAATATTCTTTCGTTTGTTAGCATCAGATGGCTTGTTGTAATGCTTAAGGTCAACACCATTTGGTATAAAATTAACCTCATCAGATGTAATGTAATCAGAAATATAGGTCGTAGCTGCTTCTGATACGGCTGTAACTGCACTTAAATGCTTTAGTATAGACTTTACAAAAGGCGATATGCTACCGGCTATAGATTTAGCAACTACAGTTTCTGGTAATGCCGCATGAAAAGTGCCAACTACCGGTACTTTAATTCTAGGTAACATTTGTCTGGCTAAAATTGGCACAAGTGGCTCGTGCATATGCACAATATCAAATTGTTGTTCGCCTAATAATTCTTCGATTGCTTCTGTTGTTACACTAATAGAAACATCTACGCTTGTATGATTTGGTGTTTTAATACGTCGCGAACTACCCAAAAAAACTACATCAGTGTCGTCAAAAACTAGTTCTTTGCGGGGCTTAGGAGTAATTATTTTAACTATGTGTCCTCTTTTTTTAAGTTCATTAGCTTGTTCAAAGACATGCTGTTGAACTCCTCCTGGCATCGATAAATTGTAAGGACAAACAATAGCTATTTTCATAATTAACTCCTTGATAATACATTACGTAACGATTGAGGCATTAAACCACTAGACGCTTCTTTATTAGCAATAATACTTGGGGCGTGATTATCCATTACTGCTTTATGCTCGATAAAATCGCTAAAAACTACATGCATATGTTGTTCTACAATTTGATTGTTAAAATACTGATCCGCATTCACCGAAACGTGATGTACTGGCATTTTAACTTGTTTACTACAATTGTCTAACGTTAGCATGCTAATAGTAGTGTCCATATATGTTCTAACTTCGTTACAATGCCATAAATGAATTTCAAAATTCATAGCTTTATTAGCTTCTTCTTTGGTCAAATTTTTAAACTTATTCTTTGCATTATGTGTCTTAGAATATGCAGTTCTTAATACAATAGGGCTTAGCACTACATATCTAAAAAATAAAGCAGGAAGCTTACGACTAAATACACTAGCTAAAGATCGATAAAACAAATAACGTTTACGGCTAAATACAAAATCATCACGATGACAAAATCCAACTACGCTAACCAATACATCAACTTTACTTACTAATTTAGGATGTTTTTGCAACATACGTGTAGCAACAACAAACCCAAAAGACATAGCAACAATAGTTATTTTTTTATTTTTGTATCTTAATTTAATAAAAGAAGCCAAATAATCAGCCAAATTGTCTAAAGTTGGCTTCATGCCTATTTTATAAAAACTATCCATTCCGCCAAAACCAGGAAAATCCGGCATCGTAACTGCGCCATACTGGTGTAGATCTTCGGCTATTCCCGCCATACGTTCAATACTGGCATGATGTCCGTATAGCAACAAAATATCTTTATTGTCTGTTTTTTTAGAAGGCAGCACAAGCATGCGACCCTTTAGTCCATTAATGTTAAGTGGTTGTATGTTGTCTTGTATTGTCATAATAAAGATGTAATTACTAATATATTGTCATATTTTGACAATAATTAACAGGACAGATACATAATATAATTGTAATTGGACGTTTTGATATAATGATTTTAGTTATGATAAAAAAAATAAACCTATCAATATTAATAATATTTTTGCTTTTGGGTACTTTTTGGGGTTTTCGTATTTTTACAAAAAAAAATACAAAAGTATCAAGTAATAGCAAAATTACCACTCCCGACAATTCCAGTAACACTCCTAATAACAGCGCTCAATTCAACAAAAAACTGTACAGTATTACAGAACCCACCAGCTTGTGGTTTGTAGCAAACAAACATTATTCGCTACCAATAACTTATACACCTAATGATTTAATCGTTCCTAGCGTGCCTTTAAGGCTAGCATCGTCAGAGCAACAAATGCACTTAAGAACTGTATTGCAAACAGATCTTTTAAACCTATTTAATGACGCAAAAACCATAGGACTACAGCTACAACTAGGTAGTGGTTTTAGATCGGCGACATATCAAAAAGTTTTATACGATGGCTACGTTAACACGCAGGGGATTACAGAAGCAGACCGAAGTAGCGCACGTCCAGGACATAGCGAACATCAAACAGGCTTGGCTCTAGATTTTACCAGAATAGACGCTAAGTGCCATTTAGATGCTTGTTTAGCAGATTTACCAGAAGGAAAATGGCTGGCAGAAAACGCTTATAAATACGGTTTTATTCTTAGATATACATCAGACAAAGAACAAGTTACAGGATATATGTTCGAACCCTGGCACTACAGATACGTAGGGCATGAACTTGCGTTAGAAATGCATAATACAGGTATCAAAACTTTAGAAGAATTTTTTGATCTTGGACCTGCAACAGATTATACAAAGTAATCTATAAACCAATATCTTTAAGGGTAAGAATAGGTATCGACGTAAACGTATTTAAAGTGCTACTTATTCTTTTTTCTTGTGCATCTATAGTTGTATTTAAATGTGAACTTTTAAAAAGTTCTGTTGATTTTTCTAATGGAACTAATTCAAAATTTTTGCGCGCCAGCAAATCTTGTTTTTTAGCTTCTTCGGCAGTCCAGTCGTAGTGCATATAAGTAGGCAAAAAACCTGCACTTATAATCGATGCATTTTTAGGGTCTATTTCTAATACTGCAATTCCGTTAAAAAGTGTTTCTGGTTCTAGTTGTGCGTGCAAAAAGTTACCCAGGCTATACCAAACTAAAGTTTCGTTACCACCAGTGCCAGTAAGTCTTTTAACAGGCTCTAAGACATGCGGACCGTGACCTAAGACTAGCTTTACACCCAAATCAGCTAAGTATTGGCTTTCTGACAGTTGATAGCCGTTAACGCCCCCAGAATATTCTGTACCCCAACGCATACTTACAATAATAAACTTTGCACCCGCAGCTTTTGCTGCTGCAACTTGTAACTTAGCAAATTCCCGACTATACATATTGACCGAATAAGAAGCTGGTGGGGTAGAGTTTGAATATGTTGTATACGCTAAAAACGCATATTTTAAGCCATCTATAACAAAATAATTAACCCTCTGTCTGGCTTCGTCAGAACTATTTTGCCCTACTACTGTAAGTGTTCCTTGAATTTTTTGCCAAATCGCTACGTTAGAATCTATTACAGACTGATTTTTATCACTACTATGATTAGACGCAGTATTAATAAGGTTACAGCCAACATCTACCATGTTATTAGCAAACGCTTCGGGGGCGTTAAAACTTGGATAACCAGTTACGCCAAATTTTTCTCCACCTACCAAAGTAGATTGGTTACAAAAACGGATATCTGCAGACGACATAACAGGCTTCATTTGATCCATAAACTGAAAATAGTTATATTGACCTTCAACGTTTTTAGCCTGTAAGTTTAGTGCGTCATGGGC
>Ga0194035_1000182_pt1 | contig 37504 bp, 35 predicted proteins | sample JunL2320m_MetaG_FD_148680 | JGI IMG/M metagenome (GOLD analysis project Ga0194035, IMG submission 148680) | Anoxic zone freshwater microbial communities from boreal shield lake in IISD Experimental Lakes Area, Ontario, Canada - Jun2016-L239-20m | ecosystem: Environmental > Aquatic > Freshwater >...
TGAAGTTTAATGGCACCAAGAAGAACTTCCCTCTTCACCTCAAAGAGTGTGAATGCAGATATGGACGGAATACTAATTCACTGTACCGATTTCTGTTACAAATTGTGAAAGTGCTGGTCTAGAGCCTAATTGAAAATGAAGAGGGACAACTCTGCAGAGTTGGGTAGCATCTCGATTGTATGCGAGATACCTGTCAGATACCTGTCAGATACATGTGAAATCATGTTAAGTCATTGTGCAATCCGCTTTGTTCACCTCGCCTCGTAGAAATGCATCGTGATGGTGGCTTTGCAAAATCCAAAGATCCCTTGCTCCATCCGCTTCTGGATGTTTTCACGCATCGTGGTCGCCATAGCTTCAGGCATCCCATGGGTCATATGCATCTCAAATGCGCGGCCACCGAGCTGCCCCTCTGGCATACCTTCTTTGGAGTAGGTGTAGGCAAAACCATAACTCAACACTTCCTGGATCCATTTCTCAAATACATATCCTCCACCCCACCAAAATACAGGAGAGAGCAGCACAAGTTTTTCGTCACTTTTTATGATCTGTTTCCATTCGTCAGCTGACTTGTCAGAGGCATGAAATACTTTGTGAGCTCCATCTGCATTGAGCCTTGCGATGATCTCGAGGCCTTTTTTACTTTCGATTTCTTTAGGGTGAAAATTGATGATCATAGTGTGTATAAAAAATTGATATTGGAGCATTCAAGCAACGTCGGTCATCAGGGCTTTTTGGGAAATGATCCCTCAGGCGCGTACCAATCCCTTACCGCTACACCCTTGGTCGTTTCGCCAGGTTTCACGATGATATCGATCAAGCTGTGATCGGTGCACTCCACTGAGAGCCCACAGGGCACTGACTGCGTGTATCCTCCACTGAGCGCTCCATCCTTGGTGTATGCGACTACGTGATAGGTACCAGGCGTGAGAGATCCAATCACAAATGCTCCCTGGTTTACCACTGTCTGTATAGATACGTATTTCTTCAGATCTTTTGCATCGAATGCGATTACCTGTAGCTCAGGTATGCCGCTTGAGGGGTATCCAAGGGTGCCTTCGATACTGCCGAGTACCATCGCCTTCTCAGGAGTTGGTGAAACGGCTGATTTGACTCCGTCTGTGGGTGAGAGGTCGGGAGATGGCGCTGTATTGACTATCATCACAGAACTGGTAGGAGTTGGCTCGCTATACTTATTTTTGAGTACTACGTTTTCATCGCGAACTTTTTGATATTGCAATATTCCATATGCAGATATGCCACCGAGCACAAAGCAGGTTAACGCAATGAAGAGTATTTTCATAAGTTGCATTGTAGCACGAATATAAATCAGTCTGTACCGTTGTTTCACTATGCTAGATTCAACTCAACTGTGCACTGATCACTTCACAAGCGATGTCCTATCTTTTGATGATCCCATGTGCGCCATTTTCTCCTATGCCGACTGATGTGCACAGGACAAACGTTGCTTTTTGGTGATATTCGGCTATGGAGCCTGCGCCTGTGTAGCTCATGGCCGAGCGTAGTCCGTCCTCGAAGCTTCCCATAAGGTCGGCAAGTGCACCTCTATATATGGTCACCCCTGCATCTCCCTCAAAAAAGTTACCAGATGAGTGAAACTTTTTGTCATGGCTTTCGCGCAAGCTCCGCGCAGTTCTGGATGACGAGCCAAAGTATCGCTTGTATGGCACTCCTTCTATGGTGATGAGCTCACTGGGCGCCTCGTCAGTCCCCGCGAACATACTTCCCACCATGACACACGTAGCACCCGCTGCCATAGCCTTTGCAAAGCTTCCGGCTGAGGTGATTCCGCCGTCAGCGATCAAGATCTTTGAGAGCTTTCGAGTGACGGTGGCACACTCCATGACTGCACTCAGCTGTGGTATACCTACCCCAGCGGTTATACGGGTCGTACAGGCAGCACCAGGGCCTATGCCGACCTTCACCCCATCTGCTCCGGCTTTGATGAGGTATGCAGCACCTTCTTTGGTGGCTACATTGCCTACGATAAGAGTTTTTTTGCCGATATGTGTGCGAAACCACGTGATGATATCTTTTGCATATATGGTGTGCGCGTGTGGTGTATCAAGGATAAATATTTCAGCACCCGCTTTATGGAGTGCGGTGATGCGGTCATGTGCGTCCCCTGCGATGCCACTTGCAACTGCGGTGATCACCCCTTTTGCCTGAAGCTTTTGGAGAAGTGCCACTTCCTCCTCTATGGAGACGAACTGATGGATATAGGAGAGTCCTCCATGTGCTGCCAATGAGGAGCAAAACTGTTCAGATACTACTGTTTGCATATTGCCATTTACCACTGGAACGCGAAGCGTCAGGGGGCCTATGCGTACTGATATGTCTATGTCTTTGCGACTTCTGATGGTGCTGTACTGGGGAGCTATCAAAACCTCATCGTAGGTGTGTCTGAGTGGGATGCTCATGTGTGCTGGCACACTGCAGTATACACAAATTCGATGTCAAGAGGGTGATATAAAATTCCTTCAATTCGGTACATCTTCCCCCCCTCCTCTGGACGTAGTCCGACGGACGGAGTCCGGGCGTAGCCGAGTGAAATCCGCCTTTGGCGGAGGCGGAGCCTCGTTTACAAATTTATCCCGCTTTGCAGGATGAGGGGGTGATCCCGTCCACCGAATCGGCGGACGGGATGGGGGTGTAGAGATATGTCACACATGGATCCCGGGTCAAGCCTTTTCGGCGAATTGAGGAGTCGAGATGACACACGAAAATTTTGCATATCTCACAGAACCTCTGTTTTTCATATTCTGGTCAGTCGCAATCTGAGCGAGTTTGACACGACTGATACGCTCGAGAGCGCCATGGCGAGTCCTGCAAAGATCGGGTTCAGCACTATCCCCCACACGGGGTAGAGCACTCCTGCCGCTACGGGAATACCGATGACGTTATAGATGAATGCCCAGAAAAGATTCTGCCTTATGGTGCGCATCGTGCTCCGAGACAAATCAACAGCTTGTGTGACCTTTGATATGTCGCCATGGATGAGTGTGATACCTGCCGACTCTATGGCCACGTCAGTGCCTGTAGCCATCGCGATCCCTACCTCTGCCTGGACCAGTGCAGGAGCATCATTGATCCCGTCGCCTGCCATCGCGACTCTGTGTCCTTGTGATTGGAGCTCTTTGATTTTGGACGCTTTTTCTTGGGGGAGTACATCAGATACGACAGTCTTGATGCCGAGTTGATCTGCGATATATCGTGCAGCAAGTGCATTGTCCCCTGTCATCATGATGACTGAGAGTCCGCGCTTCTGAAGTGCTTCAACAGCCGAAGCAGCTCCCTCCTTGACTGTATCGCTCAGTGATATGAGACCAACAACCTTTTTATCCACCTCTACTATGATGACTGTCTTTCCTTGTGTTTGTAGGTGAGTAATCCTCTCATCGGTTTGATCTCTATCTGGCTTGTGTATAGAGAGTGCCTTTCCATTTTCGATTGCTTTCACTCCTACCCCTTCGAGTGCCATAAAATCAGTTACTGGCCGGAGAGATATGTTTTTTGATTTGGCATATGTTACTACTGCCTGTGCGAGCGGGTGTTCGGAGAGGGCCTCGACACTTGCTGCAGACTGTATAAGATCTTTGTCGGTGTAGGCTTTTTCAAAAACTACCACATCTGTTACCTCAGGTGTTCCTTTGGTGAGTGTGCCAGTTTTGTCTACCACCAGGGTATCTACGTTACTGAGTAGCTCCAGACTTTCTGCATCTTTGATCAATATCCCGTGTTCGGCACCCTTCCCTACTCCGACTATGATAGCAGTCGGAGTCGCGAGCCCGAGCGCACAAGGACAGGCTATGATAAGCACTCCCACAAAGGACAGTATCCCATACGTGAGGGCGAGTGACTGGCCTATATAGGAGGTACCTATGAATATCCAGACAACCAAAGATAGGAGAGAGATGACTAGAACGACTGGTACAAATACTGCGGAAATTTGATCGGCAAGCGCCTGTATCGGAGCCTTTGAACCCTGGGCCTCCTTCACCATATGTATGATCTGTGCCAGCATGGTATCTGATCCTACCTTTGTGGCACGACATTGGATGCTTCCCTGTTTGTTCAACGTAGCTCCAATGACCGTATCCTCTACCTTTTTATCTACAGGGATTGACTCGCCCGTGATCATAGATTCATCGATCGATGTCGATCCCCTGATGATGACCCCATCTACAGGTATTTTAGAACCAGGTTTTACCACGAATATGTCTCCGATGACCACCTCACTGATGGGTATTTCAACTTCATTTTTGTCACGGATCACTGTCGCCGTTTTTGCCTGAAGGCCGACCAGCTTCTGTATGGCATCTCCCGTGCGTCTTTTTGACCGAGTTTCTAGATATTTTCCCAACGTGACAAATCCAATCACGACGATGACCACATCAAAATAGGTATATTCTGGCAGTGACAGAAGGGTCATCACTTGGGGGAGAAGGGTGATGATGGAGCTATATAGATATGCAGTCAGGGTGCCGATGCCCACCAAGGTATCCATATTTGCCACCCCATAACGAGCAAATCTTACCACCCCATCAAGATATGGTTTTCCAATCCAAAATATGAATATAGTTGAGACTATCATCAATATGATATTCGTCAAATCCATAGGAAGCGGGAGGTTTGGTACGGAGGAAAAAGATCGTGCAGCGATATCCCACATCATGAGTATGAACGTAGCAATGGTCAATGGAAGTGCGAAGAGGATCTTATCTTCCTGCCCATCCATCTCAACCATCGCCATATGATCATGACCAGTATCGGAAGTTTTTTGATCATGCTCAGTGTGGGCCATCTGATATCCAAATGGCTTTATCGCATCGTTGAGTTCGTGTGCTTGTGTCACGCTCTCATCAAAAGTGACTGTGGCTTTTTCAGTACCAAAATTTGCCTGGACTTTCGTCACGCCTTTTTGTTTATGCAGCTGAGACTCGATGATGTGTGCACAGCTCGCACAGTGCATGCCGGTTATGTCAAATGTTTTGGTTATCATAAGGGTGATTAAATTTGATACCAATTTTTTCTCCACTCTCGTAACATCTTACCAGTGGTAGTCAAAAATGCTTCCACTGCATCAGTATTATCAAGCACTTCTGTTCTGCTGGATTTTGTTCTCACTTCTTTGGTCATCACGATGCCGCTGTCATGGTGAGAGATGATCGCATTCAAAAATCGTAAGTCAAACGATGCGTCATGGGTTCCCAGGCGTGCTACTTCGGGATCCTGTACCATTTTGGTGTCTCCATACCACTCCTTCTTCCATGCGTACAGTTCGGCTATCAGTGTAGGCTCGCTTTTCTGTATCTCGAGAGCGAGATCGTGTACTTCGGGTCTTTTGCTTTGCTCGGCTTGTTTGGCGACGAGTATCGCGCCGCGGTGATGGGCGATCATGGCATTTACATATCGTAGGTCAAGCCATCTGTCAGAGGTGCCGAGGGACATGACATTTTTATCATACATGGTGAGAGAGTATTGGGGAGTGAGGTAGTATCCGATTCCGACTCCGATAATACCAGCGACTATCATGAGGGATGCAGTAAGAACAATTGATATCTTATACATAAGAAACAAAAAATTTATAAAATTACTTCCGTTTTAGTTTGTACACCTTTAGTATTTCCTCGGTGGCAGTTTCTGAGTGACCTGCTTTGATCTGATCTACTACACAGTGACTGATATGGCCCCTCAAAAGAGCATCCTCAATATTTGACAGACTTTGCTTGATCGCCGAAGTTTGCGTGATCACGTCGATGCAGTACGTATCTGAGGAAACCATCTGTTGAAGCCCGCGAACCTGCCCCTCGATGATTTTGAGATGTTTGACGATCCGAGTTTTTTGATCTTGCATTCTGACATGATACCCTACCCAGGGTATTGTGTCAAGGGGGAGATTTGGATAACTGAAAGGGAAAAATTTGCAATATGCCCCACAGTGCGGGGGAGGAAATCTACAATCCACAATTTTCAATTTACAAATAATGGAAATGAAAGTATCAGATGTCATCCCCCCGGGCGTAGCCTCGAGATGACATGTGGAGTATGTGAACGCTGATTTATCAACAATGGCGTGGTGATGGATGCCTTGAAAGTCAAATACCAACCACTCCAAATAGCTTACCTATGCCATAGGTCACAAGCATTGCGATAAGTCCACCGACCACCACGCGCAACATCGCCTTTCTTTTTTTGGCTCCTCCTGCATATGCGCTGAGCGATCCAGTGATCATGAGTGCAATGATGACTGATGCAAACGTAGCAGGAATGCGTATAGATATGGGAGGGACTATGATCGCGATAAGCGGGATGATCGCGCCACACAAAAATGCGAGCCCTGAGGCATATGCAGCGTGCCAGGGATTTGTCAGCTCGAGCGAGTTGAGCCCGTGCTCTACCTCAGCATGTGCTGTAAACGCATCGTGTGCCGTGAGCTCTGCGGCTACCTGAGATGCAGTGGCTGTTGACAAACCTTTTTTCTCATACAGTAATGCGAGCTCTCGGAGCTCCTGATCTGGCAGTGTTGCTAGTTCATGTTTCTCTTTTTTCAGTAATGCTTCCTCTGTGTCGCGCTGTGCACTGACTGATACATACTCGCCGACTGCCATAGAGAGTGCTCCTGCGACAATAGCTGCCACACCTGCCGTGATGATGGCACTCGTGGAGTCGGTAGCGCGCCTGCGACGCCGACAATGACTGACGAGACAGAGACGATGCCATCATTTGCACCGAGTACTGCCGCACGGAGCCAGTTTAGCTTTCCACTGGTCATAGTGGAGTCTGGCTCAAGGTGAGTTAGGGTATGTTTGAGATTTGTCATAATTAATGTATGTAGATCTGATTATTACAGGTAACAAATTTTACAATCATCCCCTTCTCGCTCTGATAATATCCTTCGTCAGCACCTTCCGCATCTGCGAGCGGATAGAAACCAGGTCTGGGTGTGCAGCAAAAAAGGTTAGTTTCTGATCTTTGACATTAGTTCCCTTACTATCTTTCTCCAGCACATAAAACGCAAAACTTTCTGCGAGGTCCTCGACATCACTCGTAGCTGCATACTCTGTCACAAACTTTGTGGGGTCGTACACTGGCTGTGGTTCATTTTTCCAAAATCGTGACACAAACAGATAGAGATATGAGTCGGCTTTCGAACATCCCTCATCGATAGCGTATGTGTGACACTGATCTGCTCCGGGCACGACTTGGCTCGTATTGAGCGTGATGATGTGACCGAGCTCATGGATGAGTGTAGCAGATCGCTCTTTGGGATCTGATACGCGATACCCTGAGAGGTTCACTGCTATCCTCCACCTCCCGTCCCCATCTGGATCATCGACGAATGCCTGAGTATCGTCCTCAGGATTATCAAATACTTGATACTCTGATATATATCTATCGCTGATGTTGTTCGGGGAAAGTTGACTGATGCGGTTCCATATCGTGCGGTACTCATCATCGTCAGCACCCTTTGCTAAAGTGATCTTTTCTGTATTGGACACTGTGTAGCTTGCTTTGACAAACTCATCCTGGTTCACATCTGGCTTTTCATCACTGTGCTTTTTTGCACTGTAGTCGTCTGTCCAGCTGGCGAGCTCATTTTCTATTTCGGTTTCGATTTGTGCACATTCTGATTCATCCTTACATGCGTAATAGCATGTCTTTGATTCAGTATCGTACTTTTCGTATGAGGTACATTCATTCTCACTTTCAGCCGAGGATTCATATATAAGGTGCTCTGATTGGGGAGGTGAGTATGAGTACATTCTCAAGTATCCGACAGCGGCAGCGCATATAAATAAGACAGATAACAATAAACGAGTGGAGTTTTTGCTCATGTTTAGTATTGTATTTGCAATATATCAATATCTAGCTTCACAACTCAGGAACGAGCTCGGGATACTGAAGTGACAATCGTCTTTTGTATCCGTCGATGGTGTCCATGTGAAAAACATGTTCTTTGATAGCCTCTATGCCGCTCACGCTACCATCAGTGAGTGAAAAATTTGGCGACAAGAAGGCCTGCGCTGCTTTTCCCCAAATGGGTAGAATATCTACGAGCTTCACTCCTGGTATCCCCATCAGTTGGCGATAGTAGGGAGTGGTATTTGTGATCACCAATCTATCCAAACTCTTATGTGCATGCAGCTCATCTCTGATTTTCACATCTGTATGGGGCACTCCCTTGACATGCGTGATGACTCCCGTCACAGACTTTGCACCCATTTTTTTCAGGGCTAGTGCATCTTTACACAGGGTACCACCCGTTGCGATCATATCGTCGACTAAAAAGATCAGTTGATTCTTGAAACCATTCGGATCGATGGAGTGGATACGTTCTACACGTGCGACCCCTCCCCTCCTCGCTTTCTCGATCCTTCCCACCACTGGTATGCCTGCCGCTTTGGCAAAGAAATGTGATCTGCCAATGGCACCATCATCTGCGATGACCACCCCTGCATTCAGCGGGATCATGCCCTTACTTCTCAGAGTCGTAGCAATCTGTTGGAGCGCAGTGAGTGTGATATATGGCTTGCGGATTGCCTGGACGCTTACCAGGTCGTGTGGATCCATGACGGCGAGCATATCTATTCTCCCAACCTCGCGTAATAAGTCTGCTATGTAATATGCATAGTGCAGTTCTGCGTCGCTGATGTATGCTCCTGACGAGTCCATCGTGGACTTTGTCCCCCGGCCCTCGAGGTCGCTCAATAGCAACATGACCTCACGTGTTCGGGGACTCCTTTTATCCAGAGGATTTGCAAATCGTAACGCATGCGATACTTTTATAAGTCCATCCAGCTGCGATTCGGCATGGTATCCACTCACAAATCCTGGCACTATTGCGCGAGATATACCCTCATCTGGAAAAGGGATAGATAAGTGTGGCGTTTGATCAGTGTAAAGATCGGGATGCACGTAGATCACGTTTGAACTGTCTCTGTCTGCGGGCGTAACGAGTGCATTCACAAGCTGTGGATACTGCTGTTGGAGAATTGGGTGAATTATCAGTGCGGGTTTTGCGTTTCCACTCATACGGGTGTAGTCTAACACAAATAGCCATCGTGAAGCACATTTCGCGTGCTAGTAAGTAGTACAGCTACTTAGTTTCCCTACCAGCACTCGTGCAGGATCGCGGAGAAGCTTTGCGAATTTGTATTTGAATGGGCCCGTTGAGAGCTCGATGATTTGAGTCGCTGCCCATGAGGGATCGAGGTAGGTAGCGGTATCTTTTTCATTATTCCAAAAAGGAGTGAGCATGCCTGATGGTGCTATCACTATCACCTTGCCCAACCCGGCATCGAGGGCAAGAGAACGTCCGAGCATCCCGAGCCCCGCCTTTACCATCGTATATATAGGCTCGAGCTCGCGCGGAGTGTACTGGGAGCTGGAGGTGATGAGCATGACCTTCAGTGGTTTCCCTGGATTATTTTTTAGTCCATTGATGAGGAGCGTAGGCGCAGTGATGCCGACATGGATCATCGAGAGAATAACTTAATTTATTTTGGTACGACTTTAATCAATCTATCAGAGAACCGACTTGTAATAATCTTTCCAATATCGAAAATTATTGATTTAGATGTAATATATGGCAAGAACATCTTTGCCAGACTTCTCTTATCAACCATGGCTAAGTACGGCGAAATATTGATGAACGCTTTGATGAATCTATTAATATTACCCTCGACCCCTTCTTGAGATAAATATTTTGATATACCCATAAGGAGATCTGGCTGTTTCATAAGAAAACTTTGGATATCAACTCTCTTTTTTTGTATATCATCACTTGTCTTTTCTTCAACACAAAAAGGAGCAATTGCCTGAGAGGCCATTTTCATGTCATTTAGTGCGAGTGAGAGCACGAGCTTTACAAGATCATCCCTTTGGTCAATAGAATCTATAAAGCCTACTTGACCATGGTCGATCTCGGTGACAACCCCTTGTGGACCAATAAATATATTTCCTTGGTGCAGATCTGTATGGAATATACCTAATCTAAAAGTTTGATGAAGGAAATCAGAAACCACCTTCTTATATACTTCCTTTATATCAATCTCTATGGCACTCTTCTCTTTTTCAGTCAATGGCTCATTATTTTTAGATTTCCCTTTTGCAGCCTCGAGATCTTGCAGTGATATGCCTTGTGCTATAGATATCTCCAAGTGTCTCCTACTGCCGTGTTTAATGGTAGGGGTTTGTATATTTGCTTCTTGAGGAAGCCGTTTCCTTCTCTGAGAGATAACATTTGTATTTGCCTTTTCAAATGTAGTATCAAGTTCTTCTGCAATCATTTGTCTTAGCTCCTTTAAAATTTGGTCTGGATCAACAGATATTTTTCCAGCAGAGTGCAATACTCTCATAGCAGCACCAGCTGCAGCTACATCTTGATCTAGTGTCTTTAGTATGTCTGGTCTAATCATTTTGATTACCGTGTCTGTCTCGTCCCCCCCAATGCTACGTGCGAAAGAAATGCTAGCTGTTGAACCGCCTTTTGTGGCTCCTAAACCGACATATTCGTCCTGACGGCCCTCGTCACGAAGCATCAACGCAACTGTTGATTTTGGAAGTGGCGGAATATCTTCCTTCAGAGAGGCTAGAGAATCGCGCAATGACTCCGGAATCAAGCTATCCATCTGTCCGATTTTGTTTCCTACCACTCCGAAAGCCGATAGACCAACTTGCACCAGCTGTTCCTTGCTTAGCTTCCCCCCACTATCTGCTATGGCATTCACTAATCTAGCCATGATTTCAGTGCGGCGTTCGGGAGTAAGAGAGCCAAACGTAGTGGTGATGATCTTTTTAATTGTTTCTATTTCAGCAGGTGGCCACATTGGGGTTACCTTCGCATCCATTAGATTTTGTGTCTGGGGTGTAGTTGCAACATTGATGAGAGATTCTAATAGTGAAGCACCATGTTCACTGTAATGCTTCTCTTCGAAGAATCCATCCTCGCCAAGACACATACGATAAACTATTTGCCTTCGGTCATTGTCATTACTACTGAGAAATAGAGGCCCAAAAGATGTTGCGGTTATAGGATCTTCGTTAGATCCCATCTGTTGAACCAAAAACTTATTTAGTTCTTCTGGAGTTGCAAGTTGTAATAAAATAGGCAGACTGATCCCACTTAAGATACCACTCAATTTTTGCGTTAATTCTTTCCGAGGATGATTTGTCTCAGCTGAGCGATTACTCTGCCTTGAAGGCACCATGAAGTGTTTTTTAATTTCTTCATAATACTCTTCAAATTCATTTTCAGATACCGTATCTTTTTCTCCAAATCCATTGCCCTGAGAATCATACTTTGAAAAGTGATCACCCACTACCAAGTCCCTTAGTTTCCCCTTGACAAAACCGCTGAAGAATCCATCTGTTAGCTGTTCGCGAGATAACACATGTTTGTTTGTTTCAAGCAAGAAGATCATCAGCTCTTTTCTTTCTTGCACTTTGAGTTTTTGTATTCCAAATGAAACAGCCTCCATCATCCCACTCCTCACGGCAGTGTTTGCACTATCGGTGCTGTAGTTGTGGCCTGCAATTAGACTTTCTCCCTGTCTCACCTGGTCCCAAGTTGTGAAAGTGGAGTTCATTAGCGTATTGATGTATTGATCCCTCGTCGATGAAGCATTTGGCATTAACTCCAGTATTATCTTGAGTCCCTGTTCAAAAGTAATATCTCTTCCGACTTGGTTTAACTCGTATCGAATCAATTCGTTTGCAAGAGAATGCTTTGTTCTCGGGGTATGCGCTGCGCCATATGCCTTTCGAAATAGTTTTATTTTCTCATCAGCAGATGAACCTTCATACTGAGCAGTTTCTTTAATGATGGGCAGCAATGTTCTTTCAATGAGATAATCTCTAACCCCTGATGGGTGAGATATAGTCTTTGTATATACGTCTATTTGACAGGACATTTCATCGATTGTTGACGTGGGAAACTGCAATTCAGTCTGGTTCGCCATCCACTCTACACTGTCTAGTAAATTAGAATTTCCTACATACCAGAATGGGTATCTTTCTGCAGCATCATGTGACACTTTACCTAATGGTAGAGAATGGAGGGGGTGTGAAGTCGAGTCTGGCGATGAGTTTTTCTGACCGATGTCGTACTTCCTTAGTTGGTTTTCGGAGACCATGCTAAATAGCTCTATTAGCTCGTCTCGATTAACGATGGGTAGTGGATATCTTTTTTCTTTGTTCAATGAAAAGAGTGACGCAAGCACAAACACATCACGGAACTCTGATGGAGGTAATACTCTTAATTTTTCCACCATTGATTTAACTGTATTGACTCCGACTCCTAAAAGACTAATGTCAGCGTATTCATAGGGCAAAGCAGTTAAGCCCTGTGTATATCCCAACAGCCTAGCAGCAACATCTGTCAATACTATCCTCTCCTCTGGTGAATATGATATTGACTTTGTTATAGCCGCCAAAATCCTTTTGGCAACAGCATTCGCCTCTTCAAAAGGAAAACCTGGAATAATTTCGCTACCGCTTAATCCACCAACTTCTTTGGGAATCAAACGAGGTCTAAACGTATTCTCACGTGACGAGCCTTCAATAGACCCCACCCCACCTTCTTCTACAAAGCGCGCTACAATCTCTAGTTTGCTCATGCCTTGTGATGTCAACTTATCTGAAAAATCCGCATACCATCTTTCATGAAATGAGCTCATATTGATCCCGGAAAGATATGGCAAATACTCTCTATAAAGCGACAGATCACCGCATTCATCAAGGATAGTCTTGATCTCTTCAGGAAATAGAAACCGTTCCTCAACTCCTTTTGATAGCAGTTGTCTCATTCTCCCCATATCACTCCCCAACGACTCTTCCGAAAGCATCCATTTCAGGACAAGCTCTCTGCTCGACTTATTATGGGCCTTTGATAGCATGCTAGTAAACCTCTCAAATGCCTCATCCACCTCCTCTGGCGTTTTAATATTATTTATATCACTCATCCACACCGCCTCCTTCTTCAATGCATCCAAGAGATCAATCTTTGCTTGGTCTTTATCAAGAATCATGTCCTGGTGAGGTATAGTAATCGTTGGGCCTCCCGAAGCGGCAATGTCAAATAACTCTGAATGCTCACAGCGTTTGCAATACTGGTTGAATATATCTATGAAATTCACTATACGGGGTCTACCAAATAGATTTCCCAGCTTAGGTCCTCCTTGATCAAGTGCCATGTGAACAGAGAGAATAGCTTTTTTTACATCAGCCAATATTTGCTTATCTGTAGAGTCTCTAGCTACATATTCAATATCTTCAAATGAGCTTTTTAGAGCAAACGCATCCTCACTAAAATAGCCAGAGCGCACAATCATGAGCGCCAGATCATTAGCAACCTCGTAAGTTTGACAGTGTCCTATTCTTAGTAACGACTGGGAGATGCTCTCATGCAGACTGCTGTAATCAGGCACCAATTCGTTGTATTTTTTTACTTCATGCACGATTTGGTCTCTTAAAGCACTCCATTTTGAGGGACCGGTGGTTGATTGTGCACATTCTAGGTATGCAGAAGCTAAGGCATATCCTGTCTTTGTCAAAACATCCCTGCGACATTCTGAAGTAGCCATGTCTATAACTCCGTTCTTAGATACGTATTCTGCCGCATCTGGAACACATTTCATTTTCAATAAAGCGAGTCGATCAAGATCGGGCTGACTTTTTACAATTGTGAAACTCGGCGCAACAAAATCCTCAATATCAGAGCAGATATTTTCAAAGAACCTATCAAAAGTAACGCCTTTCAAGATTTGGTCATCATTCTCATTGGGCGTTTTCGTAGATGCAGAAACTAACGCCTCAAATGGTTTTTTGCATATTCCATCAAGCGACAACCGTACTTTCTTAGCAGTTTCTTGAGTTAGACCATCTAGACGCAAATTCGGCTTCTTTTCTGAGACTTTTGGCTTGAAATCAGGCCTATCAGTTAAAATATTTTCAGCACGCCATTGAGCTTTGAAATCATCTTTTGTAATGCGTATATCGTCACGCTGAACTGAATTAAGAATTGCCTGAGCGAGGAGTACGTTTTGGAACGCCCATGAGTGAGCAAACTTTTTTACAATTCTTGCACGATAGAATTCATCAGAAGACAGGAAAACCTCAAGGATTTGACTTAGTGTTTGTGTGTTTTCGAATTCACGTGAAATATCTTCTTCCGAGAAGATCTCCTGTCGTCGAAGAGATTTAGATTGGAACGATTCACTTTCACCCTTAAGTCGACTAGCTAAATCTCCTGGTACTTCTTTTGGAGCGATGTATCTGCCATTGAGGTGAATACTTGGGTCTTGAGATATATATAATCCAAGGACTCTCCTATTCTCACTGCTTGGGTGCGTAATTGGAACACACATTTTCGTGCGCTCTTTTTCTTCATTTTCAGCACGTGAACTTTGATCTTTTTTTTCCTTCTCTTCTATCCATTGTAGAAATTCTAGTGCCCCGACTGCATCGTCAGTGCAATATTTCTTACTCATCATAAAAAGCGCATTTACATCACAATAAGTCTCATTGAGATGAAACATTTTTGCTTCAGGATCCCAATGTGAAAATTCATGGGCGAGAATTAGTGCCAAATGTCCTTGATTTAAAGTAGTTTTCTTCTCATCTGTAAATTGATTTAATTTACTTATGAGCCCAGCCGACATCACTACGGTTTTATGATCGCTTAGCGTATTAGCTTTGAGTCGACCATCTTTGCTGAGGAATAGTTCAAAATCAGCCTCCGGTTTGAGGGTGTGCATAATACCTTCAACAAGTGCATACATTGGGTCCGAACGATCAAGTAATTCCCCTGTATCTTTCAATTCTGCCACGTGCTTTTCGCTAAAAGATGCTGATGATAGCCCGTGAAGCCTTTGCTCCACTTCCTCTACGTATTTCTGTGCAAAGGAAGGAGTGTTTTCGGCAGCACGTATACCTGGCGCAGCTTCGCGTCCTGTGCGAATATCATCGTTCCCATTTAGGCTACTCTCATGGAGTAAATTCAAAGTAGTAAACTGGTTTTCATTCATATATTCACAACACTATAGCATATATTCTGTGCCGCATCGTGTACTACCAGCAGGTCCCATACACTTTTCTGGTCAGACAAGATTCACACGCTGTAATGATTGAAGTCTGGTATTGATGAGTGAACGATACCAGATGTTAATTTGACATGTCAAAGTATCTAGCATCTATTTTTCCAGGCTGATCATATCTCACTAAATTTTCTTCCATCTTGGTGCAAAACCTGCAAGGAAAGTGTAAATATGTGCCATGAACTTATTTGACCCATGAGCTACCATACCTGCATACATCCCCTTTTTAAATTCGTTGACATCAGTGCCTGGATACGTCAGTGCTCCGTTTGCATAGCAGTAGCTACAGTACTTCTCATGTTCGCGATTTGCACCTTTGGGATCTTTTGCAAATGGCATCATACAGCTCTCACACATACCGGTAAGTGGTTTCATATGAAATAGTAATTGGTAACAATAAAATCAGAGGTTCACGATGAGAAATGTGGATACGAGCATGCTCACCAGTTGATAACTCGTGGCGATGGCGATCTGCGCGGGCACATGGGCGAACTTTGTCTGTGACCAGATCGTAGCCGTTGCTTGTGAGGTGAGGACAAATCCCACCCAAAGTGATGCAGCGACGATATACGGATTTATGCCGGAGAGGGCCGTGATGCATGTGGCGAGAAAGATATTTGCGATCACGGTCACGACGAGTTGCCCCATGTAGAGCTTTGGCATGTGTTTTTCAGATTCCTTTTTCTCAGCATCTGATCGCTTTGCAAACTCCATATACGTCATCCATTGTTTACAAAGAGTTTCCCAAACCAAGCCATACCTAATACAGTTTGAAAGATAGTAGCGAGGATGAGCGGGAGGGGTGAGATGATGATATTCATAGGAAATAGTTTGTAAATAGGTAATGGTTATGCACTTTTTAGAATCGCGTCAAACCTCACTTTATTCTCCCCCATCCACTTTTGCTGTTCTGCTTTCTTTTGCTCGTCTGTGAGTCCCGCCTTGCTCATCATCACCTCAGCATGTGCCTGCATATAGTGCGGCATGAGCGCCTGCATCCACGTCTCAAATGTTTCACCTTGGGCCGTCGCATCACAGAGATCACATTTCATGGTTTTCATAGTCATTTAGAATGATTAAAACGTACACTGTCATTGTACAAGATGAGTGCGTTCTTTTGCATCCGTGCGAATCATCTCCACGATCTCGGGGAACTCAGACACTTGAAAATGCCCATTTTTATTTTCATAGACGATTAGCTTCGCATGTGGCAGTTTTTTCATATATTTTGCCGCATGGGAGAGGGGTACTACGAGGTCATCTTTCGAGAACATGAGCGTGAGACGTGGCGAGCTAGTCGCCAATAGAGAGAGGTCAGCGGAGAGTCTGAATCCTCCGACCAGATCCTTTCCTGGCACGCTATTGCTATATGGTAAACAGATCAGATATGTAGACAAAATCCGTTTTGGAAATCGATTCTCAGACAGATACTTTGCGAGGAAAACACCTCCGAGAGAGGAGCCCACCAAGATGATGTCATCCCGTAGGAGCGGGATATATCGCTCAAAGCATATCTTCCACTCACTGTACTTTGCATTTTCTATGAGGGGCATCTTGGGTCTGATGATCTCAAAGTCAGTACCGAGTGCGTTGGTCAGATAGTCATCTGACCAGTACACTTTAGGCTCCAACGAGACCTTCATGTTTTCCAAATAGTATAAATAGTCGCGCTTACTCTTGAACGTCTGTCCGCCGTATATGTAGAACAGTTGTGTTTTGTGATTCATAGCTAGTATGATAGCAAATGCTTTGCTGCGTGGAGAAATGCGATGCTTCGAGGCATGATGTAGTCGCGGGCTATATCGTTAGTTGTCTTGCATTCGCTTAGAGACTTTAGCGCATCAGTATAGGATACCCAGGACAGCTCGTATCCAAACTCTTCCTCTCCCGCAGTAAAATGCGGCTTTCCCTTTGCACCCATCACACGTGCAAAGTAGCAGTAGGATACTTGTCTAAAACGCTCTGCCTTTCGATACTCGAGGATGGTGCCTACCAGCTCACAGATCTTGACATCACACCCTATCTCCTCCCTGCACTCACGTTGACAGGCTAGTATCTTATCCTCTCCCTCCTCTATCCCACCTCCGGGGATGGTAAAGTAGTTTGCTTTTGCTACGTAGAGCAGCGCGATCATCTCATCTGCATCTAGCACTATCGCGCGCGCAGCCTCGCGGTATGTGTACGTCTCTGCCTCAGCTTCTGTCACGTGCTCGGGGTTTAGGATCATGAGGTGCGGATGCATAGGTGTTTGACATAGTATGCCATGCTCGGGTGGAGAATCAAATGGGTTTCACACCTCTGAGAGATACCAAACACTCACGTTTGAGGGGATGCTACAATGCATCGTATGGATGGATCTTCACTCCAAAGCGCGCTTCTCTTGATCCACCTCTTTGGCATCATTTTGGGTGCTGGTGGGGTATTTGTGAGCGACGGGATCTTCTTCACTGCGCTCAAAGACAGGATCATTTCGGGCGATGAGCTGCGCATCTTGCGCTCTGCCGCACACGTGATCTGGATCGGCATCATACTGCTCGTCATCTCAGGCATCGGTCTGTTCTTACAAGATATGGAGAGACTCTCTACGTCAGCAAAGTTTATCTCAAAGATGATGGTGGTACTCGTCATCATCATAAACGGGTCGATCTTTCATTTCGTACACCTGCCCTTCATCCATGGTCACCTGGGCAAAGCACTTGCCACCAAAAGAAAGCCCGGCAAAGCTCCCCTGATACCTCTGGTACTGGTGAGTGGCGTAGTATCAGTGATTTCCTGGACAGCGTCTGTGGTACTCGGCTCGATGCGGAGCATACCTATCTCCTTTGGGGGATTTATGGCAGTCTACTCGGGGGTGATCGCTCTAGCCATCCTGTGTGCGCTGCATATGTTTCGCGCATATCTAGACGTGCACAACAGGCGGAGGTTGCTCGTCATGGGTGCGGTGATAGGTGGCATCTCCGCCATCCTCGCCCTGGGTGTATATTTGTGAGTGTTTCTACCTCGTCCAACAGCGCAAACGCGATTTGCTCCTCGCACGTTACACTCCCCTATTCCACATCAGCATGTATAGTAAAATGTGAATACCACAGAACATGGCACGTACTGAAACGAAAGGCAAGACACTAATAATTTTATGCGTAATATGCAATCAGAATACCAGAACATCATCACCGAATGGGCAAGTGGCCAGCCTCTTGTGCAGCAGGTAGTCACATTGTTTGAAAAAGTCAGAGATATACCATATGGAGATATTGGATCGCGCGATCCTTTGGACGTATATCGGAAAAACAAAGGAACCTGTTCTGGAAAACATGAACTATTGAAAGGCTTATATAGAGAACTAGGACTCGAAGTAAAAGATTATCTCGTCATGCACCGATTCAAGCAACTTCCAGTCAAGTTCCCTGATGAGATCATGGACATCCTTGAGCGCACAGACATAGTCGATCCACATAATTATTTCAAAGTTAAGATCGGCGACAAGTGGCTTACAGTTGATGTGACGTGGGACAAGGCACTGAAAAAATTGGGTTTTCCCATAAACGAAAATTGGGATGGACAATCTGATATGAAAGTCGTGGTCGCACCCGGCGGAGAAGTGTATGAGTCAGACTATCCTATTGCGCTGAAAAAATCTCTCATACAGAGTCTCCCTGCACAAGTTCAAGCTGATAGACAGCTGTTTCTCGATACGACTACGAAGTGGTTGGACCACTTGCGTGAGACTGGAGATATCTGAGTAATGCATGGTCTTGCATGTGCTATCAACTTCTATTTCTATGACTGCACCTTCAATTCGTTAAGAATTCCAAGGATCCAGAGGTGCTGGCTAAATTTGCTACTTTGATAGTATGCATGATGGCACAACATACATTTCCTCCAATATATCCTTTGTGTATATTTGTGAGTATTTCTACCTTTTCCAACAGCGCAAACGCAAAGTGTAAGGTAGCGCCTGCACTGAATTACAGTCAGTACGACACTCACATCCACATATACGGGATTCCCTCAATTCGACACCGTCTATGCTCCCCCTCGTTCTGAAACGAGGGGGTATCCCGAGCCATAAGTGGCGAGGGAGGGGGTGTAGAAGAGATGTATGAATTGATGGAATCCAGTATTACCGTACAAATGACCCATGCGTTTTGATATCTATCATAGCATGGCGGATGAGCTTTTCGAGTACTGCGAGATCTATGTCGGCGAGCTTTTTCACATAGACACACGATCCTCCACTCACCTTGTGTGTGCCCAGATCTTTCAACAGTTCTCCATAGCGCTCTGTCCCCGCCATGAGATATATAGTGAGTGCGGTCTTGCGCATCGCAAATCCGGTCTTCATCCAGTCTCCCTCTCGACTTTTGCTCCGATATCGATAGAGTCCAAATCCGAAGATTTTCCCCCACATCACGCACTTCTCCCCCGTCACCCGCTCAAAGAGCGCGACCAGCGTCCGCGCATCCTCCTGCTGTGCAGGGGTAAACCCTTGTGATGAAAGAAAATCATCGACGGTGATGGTGGTGGGTTGGGTTTTGTTTTGAGTTTTTGCGGGCATAAAGCAAGTTGTTAAACTGAAATAAGATTTTTCCTAAAAAGAATCCTTGATCGGGCAATACTGGTTGAAATTTTTTGCTTAGCCTCTTCAGACCAATCATCAGCAAAAGTTGAGAAAATAACTTCATCAGGGTATTTTTTTAACTCTTTTGCAAAATTGGCATATTTATCCACTACAGCAGCTGTTGCTGTCTCTTTTTTTGCTTCACCAATGACTATTCTTCCGTCAGCAATACAGCAAATATCCAACTCAATTTTGTATTGACCTTTTATGAGAACAACTTCGGGAATGTAGAGGAAACTTGGATTTCGAGATCTAGATTCTTTCTTTAATGAGTATAGTGTGAGCAAAGGTACATGCATATTGTTGGAAAGGCCCTGATACACAACTTCGTCCAATTTATAAAACCATTTTGGCTCATTGCCTTCACGCCAATTTTCTTGTTTTATGATTTGAGATTTCCCACATCGACCACATTTATATTCAGAACCAAGGTCATCCAGGTTGTGCCAATCCGTGTTACGACACTGAATGCAAAGCAATGGAATACCCCTGTAGAAAATTTGCTTTTCAATAAAACTATCAATGAGCCGAACTGCATCTTCATCGCTTCCTAAAGCTGTACTGATCGCTTTAAAGTCTATGTATTTTCTCTTATCCGTCATCTCGATTATTTCGCCATGTTCGTTGCTCTCGGGAAGTTTCTGTTGAACAAACTTCCATAATAAATTACGATTCTTTTCGTATGATAGAAAAGACCCAATCTCATCAAGAGACCCAAATTTTTCTGTGGAGATCGAGGCATAACCTCCTTTGTCTGATATGCGCAAATCGGTGTAACCTGCCTCAGCAAAGTGTTTCCGGAATATTTCAAGCGGCTCGAGAAGATTTATTTTAGGACGAATAGTATTTGTCTCAATATCACCACCAAAATATCCAATGTTTGGACACTCGTAGCAGATGCCATAACGAGATGCTCTTGTTGGATATGCTTTTTCATGCCCTGTTTCCAATATCTCATTCCCTAAAAAGTGAAGCGATGGGGGGGTGTAATGGCTGATTATAACTTCTGTGATCCACCTGAGTATTTGCGGGTTGATGTAAGTAAAGTTTTTCGGCTTTGGAGTAAGTATGGAGTCTATGCTCTTTCCATCAATAAACACCACAGTATGGTTGTTGGCATAGTTATTCTCCTCGATAACATGAAGCATTCCATTTAAATGCTCGTTTACTGATTCGCAAATCTGAATAGTGTCTTTTGCACTTTCATCCGCGATGCCAAAAATAATTTTTATTTTTTCCATATAACTTGAAAGTGCTTCTAGTGAGACTGAAAAACTAGTTAGATGTATTTTTTCTTCGGAAGTTCCGTATCTGATTTTTGCGCTTACAGCTCGAATGATTTTTATTGCGACTCCAGCCTTTAGTTTGTTTGCTCTTTTTCCCTCAACAGCCAGAGCTGCCTGCTTCATAAATGATTCAGGCATCCAATGAACATTGGTATTCACTCGAGACAAGCTATAGTAAAGGCAAAAGTCCTCAATAGTATCTCCAATAACTAGCAGAACGTTATCTTGATCTGTATAGCTTATATCGTCCAGCTTCCGATAGTATCCAAGTTTAAGCATTGAAGTTGCAAAAGGTGAAATGCCAAAGAAGTCCTCATTTGGGAAATCGTTTTTTTTACCCATTGAGAGGGGTTTTTTTCGTAATTCCTCCTTCCACCTGTAGTCATTTAAATCAACTTTCCGTCTGACTGATATATCTACAAGTTCTTGAATACAGATCTTAGGAGAGGTGTGTTCAACTTTGATCGCCTGATCTGTCATTGCCTTCTCATATTCAGGAGTTGCCCTTCCAAAAACAGATTCAATTATTAATTCAACATCTTTGTTTCCTTTGTATTCCGGAACAACAACGCGACGAACATCGGTGTGACTGATTATTTTTGTTACATCTGTCAGGGGGAAGTTAACAGAAACTTTGTGAGACACCCTTTCTTGAACAATATGGTCCATGAAATAAAAAGGCGACAATCTATTCTTTAACTCTTGTTCAAGCTCTTGTGTAATTATATTGTTTAACCTACTTTTGTTTTCTACTTCACGTTCAATGAACTCATCCACCGTTTCCTGTGTCATATCAAGATACTGGTTCTTCAATTGGTCGCCCCAACTTTTAACAATATTTCCGTACTCTGTAGCATTGGCAGTTTTTAGATCTGCAACTGTGTAATGGTAGGAATAAATGTGGTCAGGGCTATACTTCTCGAGTATGGTCCAGAACTCTGGCCTGATAGTTTTACGGTCTGTTGGAACTATCAAATAGTACCCACCTCCCCATACATTGGTACACCATTCACTAATTCGCTGCATGGTATCTTTCCAATATTGATCGTCAGTAAAGACAAGAATGGCAACCTTTGGTGATCTAACCAAGGAAGAAATATTCTCGTATCTAGGGGGGTTCTTAATTAGTTGCATTTTGATTGGTTTTTATCTTTTTTAACAAGAGATTTATTTGTCAGAATTATACTCTTCTCCGGTGCACATCAATGCTGTCCCGAGTCGATGTTTTCTAGCCTAATTTAGTAGTTAGCTTGATATTTCGCCCTCCGTGTGATATACTTCTACACAGTTACGCAAGATACAGCATATATATCTGCCTGCAAGACTTCGATAGTTCGATCGCACTTCTAGACGCATCCCACTTCGACACATCATCCGTTTTCTCTCCATGAGATCGGGCCATACATATACGTCTTTTTCTGACACATTGGGCCCCCAAGATCACTACGAGAGATGCCCGTCCCCGAGACGCATCGCGCACCCACAGTATGGTGCACACATGTATATCAGGATATGAGGATGATCAAAAATAGCTGGCAGATATATGTGCTCATTTTTTTGACGTGTGGGTCGCATGGTTCGACCACCTCGACCAAGCTCAGGGCAAGCTAGCTTACCATGACAGCTCAGGATGACAATAGGAAGGAATAAGCATAGCGCATGGATTCCTGCCTTCGCAGGAATGACGGGAAGGCGTGGATCCAGTGGTTCGACAGGCTCACCATGACAAATTTGGATTGTACTAGGGTGACAAATTCCTCGCATGTCATCCCACCGGGCATAGCCCTATGGGCGGTGCCCGGGTTTACCTGCCCGCCGAAGAGGAGGGTCCCGGGATCTCATTCATATGTATAGTGTAAAGAAGACTGGATTCCGGCATCCCGCAGAGCGGGATAAATGCGCTGGAATGACAGTAGGTAACGCATGATCTGCTTTTGTCATCGAATGAGTTTGCTATTACAGGGATGGCAGAAAAAAGCGACGTGATACGTATCAGGTTTTCAGCAGGGTGAGGGCGAGGGCGACGCAATGTTTGCAAAATATCTGGTGGTCCTTTGGATTGCCAGTGCAGTGCCACTGCAGCTCGCCATCAGATGCGGTGAGTACTACCCGTCGTCGTGATCCACCGCCTTCGATCACTGCTCCATCAAGTCCACCTACCCATGCCTCTACACGCACATCAGTCGATTCGATGATCTGCACCGCTCCACGATCAGAGATAGCCCTCCCATATGCGATATTCGAGGGGATGGCGTGCGTCTTGATGAAGTCCGGTGACAGGTGTCTGAAGATGGATGGAGATGGTTTCATGGGCGGTCATTTTTTGCAACACCAGAACTGACGGTGAGTGAGATGCTCTGCTTTCATCTCATCCCTCTTGAATCAACGAGTTTAATTATAGAGTAAAATGTACTCACTCATGACAAAGAAAGATAAACTTCTATCGATAATACCTGCACTTTGGGCAAGCCTATTCGATATTGCGATTACTGCAATCCATCAATCAAGTGAATATTGGAGCGGAGACCTGTCCCAGGCAAATGAAGGCAATCCGATAGGTGCATATTTTATGAGTAAGCACGTAGCTGGGATGTTCGTAATCTCAGGTCTGTGGCTAGTGGTGATTGTGTTACTCGGCTATTTTTTACCACGACAGATACGGAAAGTGTTTTTGCTATTTTGTGTTATAGCACATAGTTATGGTGCATCAACTTGGCTTAGTAACAGATATGGTTTCTGGTATATGATCGTATTTATACTCTTCAACTCAATCCTCTATAGTGTGGTAGACGACTTTGTAGGCAGAAAAAACAGCGCTTTTCGAAGATGAGACTTCTTGCATGATTTGATCTCAATGTTTTTATGCCGTCTTGAACCACTTCTTTGCGCTCTCGCGGCGGTGGGGGCAGCCGGGCCAGCAGCAGGGGCGACGTTTGCCTTTGAGTAAATCTTCTTTGAGACGGATCAGGTGCTCTTGTCTCGTTTTTTCAGTCTTTACGATCGTGACCCAGCAGATCCACTCGTTTCTCGCGAGTGGGGTGAGTCCATCCCAGAGCTTTGTGAGCTCTGCATCTGAGCACAGTATGGCCTGGATATCATCCGGCATCTCGTGGAGGAAGTTGGTATTTGCGGGGTGATCGGACATGATCTATTTTAGCATGATTATAGACATCACATCCAGAACTGCTCCAGAGAAAGATCCTGAAACCCTCCTCTTCGGCGGGCAGGCAAGTTCAGGATGACAGAGGTGTTGGCGCAACTGAGAGTGTGATGACTACAATTCATTTATCCTCATGCTCATCAGCAGTACCAAGTGTACTTCGTCTATCCTTTATATTGATCTATCGAGTAGAATATCTCTTTGGTATTTGTTCACTATATATGCCCATCTATCTCATCTTGGCTGCGGGACTCGTGGCACTGGTCGTGGGCGCAGATTGGCTGGTGAAGGGTGCATCGAGTATCGCCACGAGACTCAAAATCCCCTCCTACGTGATAGGGTTGACCCTCGTCGCCTGTGGCACGTCGCTCCCTGAGTTCACCGTAAATATGATCTCAGCCTCAAAAGGCTACACAGATATCGCATTTGGCAATGTCGTGGGATCAAACATCTTCAACATCCTCGCCATTCTCGGGATCGGATCGATGATATTTCCCATCATGACTGCTAGGCGCATGGTCAAAGTCGACCTCACCATATCGTTGGGGGTGACACTTTTGCTTCTTGCGCAGGTACTGATTGATCGACTACTAATGACGTCGGGGATGGTCATCAGCTTTGTAGATGGATTGGTTCTGATATTAGTGATGATCATGTATGTGCGATTCCTCCTGAAGTCTGGGTCTGCTGAGTCTGAAGAAACTATGGATACCGCTAGTTGGCCAAAGACCGTGTTTTATGTGTTGTCCGGTCTTGGACTGCTCGTCTTAGGGTCTCAGTTCTTGATCGAGTCATCTGTGTCGCTTGCCCGGGCCTGGGGTTTGAGTGAGCGTGTCATAGGGCTCACGATCGTATCTGCTGGCACCTCGCTCCCGGAGCTTGCCACGACGGTGACAGCAGCGCTGAAGCGTCACCATGATATCGCCTTTGGTAATATTGTGGGATCAAACATCTTCAATATCTTGTGGATCATGAGTTTCACCGCGATCCTCAAACCCATACCCGTGAGCGCAGCTGGACTGAATGATCTGTATATAGACATCGCCGCTACTATCATGCTCTTTGGGCTGATATATGTCGGAAAAAAGTACCATATAGAGAGGTGGCAGGGAGCACTGATGCTGCTCACATACGTCGGCTATGTCGGGTATCTTCTAAAACAGGCGTGAGTGATGTAGATGTACCCGCAACCTTATTTTACAGATCAAATTTTTTGAGATAGTATTTCAGGTTAATGTTATATACAATCGTTACTGATCTATGGTTCCAAATCACGCACGGGTCATCATACTACTCCTAGCTATTGTCTTCCTTGCATCTGCGCTCCGAATGTTTTCTCTCGACTCTATCCCGTATGCGGCGCATACCGATGAGGCAAGTTGGGGATATAACGCCTATTCAATACTTAGAACAGGAATGGATGAATTTGGTAAAAAAACTCCTCTCATCTTTACCGCATATGGCGATCAAAAATTGCCCGTATATACCTATGCCATCGTGCCATTTATCAAAATATTTGGTCTGAGCAATATGGCAGTCAGAATGCCCGCCGCACTCGCTGGCAGTATTCTTTGCATTTTCATATATCTCTTCTTGAGAGGTATGCAATTTGGGAAAAGTGAGAGTCTGCTCGGGTCACTTATCACTGCGACAAGTCCGTGGCTTATCATATTGAGTCGCGTGTTTGGGCTTGATTCAGGAGTAGGACTGCTGTTTTTTGTTATCGGACTGTGGTTTGCAATGAAGTCATTAAAGAATGACAGTTTATGGTTTCTTATTGGTGCTGCAGTCTCCTTTGGACTCACCTGGTATTGTTATATCGCATATCGCGTGGTGAGCACAGGAATCATACTTCTGTACATTATTATTTATTGTCGAACTAAAGCACTCGTTATCCGTAAAGGTCTACTCTTGATAGCCACCTATGTACTTGTGACCGCACCACTCATCGTTTTGTCATTCTCAGGTCAAGGAACATCTCGCTTCTCTCAAGTGATCTTCACTTCAACCAATGGTATGGTTATGGCCATTGATGAAGAAAGAGGTCTCTGTGCCAAGTCGCTTCCCAAAATCATCTGCTATCTGAACAGCAATAAAATAGCTTCATATTCAAGTGCCTTCATCGGTCGTTATATCAGTGCTTTTTCACCTCCATATCTGTTCTTTGAAGGAGATATGAGGCAACAGTTCATGAATATCGAAGGATATGGACTCATGTATCTCGTTTTGTTACCGTTATATCTTTTTGGACTGACATCGTATGTCCAGAAAATCGCCACCAAGCAGTTGACGAAGGACGAACTCTTTATTCTTCTTGGACTTCTCCTGTCACCATTGCCTGCGATTGTGGTAGGTGATGTTCAAAAGGTCCGCATATCGAGCATGTACCCATTTATGGTTGTTACCTGTCTGTACGGGTTGCAGTATATAACTCGGTACCTCAAAGGTGCGCACATGAGACGAGTAGCTACTCTCGTTATAAGTATTGTTTTGATCCTCAATACATTATTCTTTATGGTGACATTTTTGAATATCCACGTAAAAAAGTATGAGATTTCGTTTCATAACCATGTTGCAAAATTGATGCAATATCTCGGAAAGCAGGACAAGGACATCCCTATATATATCAAAACTATCGATGAGGCTATAGTATTGTATGCATATTACAACGTGGCGGAACCAGAACTCTTTCAGAACCACGTAGTTCGACCCTCAAAGGATGCGATTGGGTTTTCACATGCTAGTGATTTCCAACACGTCCATCGTACTGACAAAAACTTTGACCAGATTTTCTGTGCTACGCATGCGCAGAATACCCACGCTCTCTATGCGACAAATGAGAACTTAGCTCTGCTGGGTGTAGCAAAGAAACCCAAAAAAGTCATATATTCCGAGGGCATGGTTCACGAGTTATTGTTCGTATACGACACGAGGGATATCCTTGCTCAAAAGGTAGACTGTAAATACCTAATGGGAAGAGACAAGTGAGCAGACAGACATATATGAAGGATTTTTCAGATCTAGTGCATTGAAAACAATGTTGGATCTACACATTTTTATGAGCACTGCGGTTCGTCATAGGGAATAGTATTTGTTGGGTAATAGAGCCAGTTTTCATCTCTGCGAGTGGCGTGCATGGTTATGAAGCAGCTTTTGCAATGATCCATTTGCGCACGACGATGAGGGACCCTATCAAGAGGTTCATCGATATGATGTATAAGGGGAACATGATAGAGTGAAACTCCCATCTCGTATTTGACACAAAAGTCACAATGCCTCCGAGGGCAAAGAGAAGAAATGGCACCGCATTTTCTTCATGAGGTGAGTTATGGGCATGTATAAAGATGGGCACTGCAGCGATGAGGTCTGCCACTATCATGAGATACAGTGCATACACAGGATTTGTGGTGAGTCTCCAGATGATGATCGCGAGTAGGGAGGTAGTCAGACAGAGAGTATCAATCCGCGTCCACCCTCTCGTACCATACCGCAATGACAGTAAAAATATTGTCGTGACGAGTATTGCATCGATGAGCACAAATGTCATCGTATCCCACGCTTCGAGCTGCCACTGTGCGCCCAGACTCACCCACAGGATGAGAGCCCAGAGCCCCCAGGCGACACGGACGGGACGTGTCTGTCCACGGAGTGTGGTGATGATATACGGTATCACCGAGACAATGGCAAACAGTGACCCAAGTAGCTTCATAGGTACGACACAAGTACTATACCAGGTTCCAGTGGCTCAGCATGGAGGGCTGACACCGATCGTATCTGATGTGGGATGAGATAGAATCAGAGAGAGACAGATGGGTGAGCGTCACTCGCATACTATGCACAGTCAACACTATTTAAACTCGGTTCCATGCAGTCTACGCCCCAGGGTATCTACTTTTATCTATTCCCAAGACCTTATTCCAAAATTAACCAAATCATCTAGGCCGCATTTTTAAATTTCCTGATTTTCATGATGAGTCGATGCATATGTAGATCAAACTGTTCGATAGGAGTTGACATAATCTCGTCAAAACCAAGCCAATGAAAGCCATCAAACTCAACACTGGATTCTGTACCATCAGACTGAAAGGATTTTGTTGAGTCTTCTGTGAACAAATACCACAAAGAAACATCAGTGTGCGGTTCGCTAATTCCAACTGTTTGGGTAACAGTTACAAAAAAGGGCACTTCTGTTTGTATACCATCAGGTGAGTATGCTTCGAGAGATAGCCCCAGTTCTTCTTTGAGTTCTCGTTTTGCTGCAGCTAAAGGCATTTCGTTCATCTCGATGTGTCCACCACTGGGTAGCATACGCTTGGCTTTTTTATGATCAAACAGTAGTACCTTCTCATGATCGGGATCGATAACGAGCGCATAACTAACGAGATGCTTTGGCGGGATAGCGTCTTTTTTTATGCGAAAAATTGGCACACCACTCGAAATCCAATCATCTATATCCCTAATATGATCTTTTTCTAGTTGATCATACGGGATGATTGAATTGACTAAACCCCTTATTTTATTTTTAACTTGAATGTCCTCCATAAGATTTAAGTCATTATAGGATAGTCAAAAAAGTTTGATCTTCTACAGTGGCATTTGCCTAATTGCCCTCCATATTTCGTGCGTTCGCCTTAGCAGATTTTTGCTGCGGCTCATGCACTCAATCATCGGCGGGCATTGTCCTATCTAAACTCACTACGTATCGTTAAGATCTGTCAATGCGGAAGCGGTGAGATTCGAACTCACGAACCGGTAAAGGTTGGCGGTTTAGTAAACCCCCTCCTTCGGCGGGCAGGGCTGCACTAAACCACTTACATTATGGTGGCGGAGGGAGAGGGATTCGAACCCTCGGCCGGATTGCTCCGAACGGCAGTTTAGTAAACTGCTGCACTAGACCACTATGCGACCCCTCCATGTTTCCCTATTTTGCAATGTGCTTGAGCACTACCCCGAAGGGGACCCTTCGGGTTGCGATGCTTCCAGTGGGGAAAATCCAAGTCTCAATTCCCAAATTCCAAAGTCTAGACCAATTATTGGGACAAAAATTACTCAAGCCCACTCTACTTACTCCGAGTATTATATCCAATTATTACCACTATTTGATTCAAGGTGAGGAGAGTTTCAGTACGGATTTTGGAGCTTCAGGAGCGCCGCCTTGATAGCATCAAGGCGGCGCTGTCTCGTCTCGAGCTTTTTTGCAGTACTGAGCTGGAAATAGATTGAGAATACTTGTGATCGACTCAAATTGGCCACAAAGTCTTTTACTGCGGCGCGTTGCTCCTGAGTCCACGTGGTGAGATCTGAGGGGAGTGCTGCGTCTCGCTGCCCGACATAGGCTGCCTCCCAGCGTCCGTCATCTTTTGCCTTTTTGACTTCTGCAAGTCCCGCTGGTTGCATGAGTCCGGTGGCTATCAAGCGCTCCACATGCGATTTGTTCATCTGTGACCAGATACTTTTGGGCCTCCGCGGAGAGAACTTGCGGATGCAAGAAATCGGGTCTACCTTTTTGATCTGACTATCGATCCATCCCCAGCAGAGTGCTATATCAAGCGCTTCTTGATACGAGATGGTTGGTACTCCAGTGCCTTTGTTATAAAACCTGAGCCAGACACTTGCTGTTTGTGTATAGTGGGTAGAGATCCAACTGTCAAATGCCCTAGATGTTTCAAAATCATAAATGGGCATATCGCCTTGTGAGGTGGGGAGCGCGTGTGGATGTATCATCCTAGATATGATACCAAATGAGACAACAATCACTGATGAACAATCTGGTAAAATGGATATCTATGAAAAAACTATTTCTCCTCATACCTCTCGTCATGCTCATTGCTGGACTCGGATACATCCGCATGCAGGCAAAAGCACCCTCGGTACCTAATGCTCCGGTTCCAATGGTGACTCAAGCGACTACCTTGCCATCTGATGCGCCCGTCCCTGACTCAAAACAGATATCACTCGCAACCATCGCAACCCATGGCAAAGAGGGTGACTGTTGGACAGCGATAGATGGCGACGTGTATGATATCAGCTCGTTCACAAGCGATCATCCAGGAGGATCAGTGATACTCCAGGTGTGCGGCAAGGATGGGAGTGAGCTTTTCCATGGTCAGCATGGGGAGAGAGAAAAAAGACGCGTTGCATCTATGAAAATCGGAACGCTGGAAAGCAAATGAAAAAAGTAAAGGGATAAAGGGAAAAGGAAAATACAGTTCACTTTTTCATCCACAACAGCTCCTTCTCTCCTCTGCTCATCTGTTTGATAGCATATTCTCGTTTGGATGCCTGTGATCTGTCACTCGCATTCTCTAGATGTGCTAGTTTTACCGGTCGACGTGTACAGGTGTATCGAGCCCCTTTCGCTGATGCATTGTGCTCATTGATCCGACGCTCGAGGTCTGTGGTTATGCCACAATAGTACGTTCCATCAGAGCAGGTGACGATATAGACAAACCAGGTAGGCTTTTTCATGCATCAAGATGAGTTTTTTTGTGTTTGTTGGTATGCATTCTCCACGCAAGTACACTGCAAATAAGAATGATCGTAAATGCGACGAGTGCCATGAGCGGGATCGTCACAAAACCAAAATATTCGATGAATTTGGTCGTGCATGATACGCCAAACTTGCAAGGTGCAAAGCTTTCTGCAATGAGCTTGTAATAGAGCAGATTGTGATAGAGGGAGATCGAGAGTCCTATCAGGGTGAGAGGTATCGTATAGCGAAGTATCGATATGTCCTCACGAACTGCCGCGATACCCAGGAGGAGGACTTGGGGATACATGCAAATGCGCTGGTACCAGCAGAGCACGCAAGGTGGATAGCCGAGCACATCCGAAAAGTAAAGGCTTCCGAGCAGAGCGACGATCGCCTGCATCCATGCGAACTGGAGGAAGAGGAGGGATTTTTTCATAGGTCTCTAGTATACCCAGTACAGAACTGTATATGAGAGGAAGCTGCCATCCATGACCTACTCACTATATATACCCCATATGTCATTGCGAGGAGTTCCGGCTTGACGGGACGACGTCGCAATCTCATTTAGCAAGGGATTGCCACGTCGTCGCAAAACGCTCCTCCTCGCAATGACATACATAGCAGTAGGAAAACTATTAAATGTTCACTTTTTCTTTTTGGCTGGAACATCGTGGGCGCAGGCAGTGAGGAGCTTCGTGAACTGTACGCGGTCCTGGATCAGCTTCTCACTGATGATGTAGTGTGGTTTCGCACCTGGATACGGAGGGCCTGACTCGTGATCTGTGCCCAGGAGGGCTGTTGTGCCGGGAGTGATCTTCAGATATACGACTTCATCGCAAATGAGGGCGACCACACGGTCGTCATAGTAGAGAGCGTACTCGCCAAACATCGCGCGCGTATGCGCGCGCGTGTCCCCGCCGAGCGCGTAGTGGATGTAGGAGATAAAGGATGGGGAGGTGGACATGAAGCCAGTTCTAAATTGAAAATGATAGTGAGAAAGAGATAAACTTGCTATTTCGCGTGAATTCGCAGATCATAACCGGTGAATTCGCGTGAATTGACAAGTGTATCTGGGTACAGTATACTAGACACATGTACATCCCGCGTCTTTTACTCAAAGAAATTATCCATAAGTTTACCACGAATCCTAAAGTTATCATACTTCTAGGTCCTCGTCAGGTAGGCAAACTACCCTCACAAAGACTATCGTATCAGAACTAGGACTGAAGACATTAATACTAAATGGCGAGACCACATCTGCTCAGGAATCACTTCAAACTACTGATATCCGTGCCTTAAAAAATCTCATCGAAGGATGCGAGATGCTAGTGATCGATGAGGCACAGAAAATAGTAAATATAGGTCTGACGCTTAAAATATTGTATGACACGTTTCCTCACATCAAGTACCTAGTGACGGGGTCATCGAGTTTTGAGTTAAATGAGAAAGTGAGCGAGCCACTCACTGGGCGTAACTGGAGATATCTACTCTCCCCCATATCTGTGGGCGAGCTAGCCAAGCTACATACTCCCCATGAGATCGACGAGAGCCTGGAGGATTTGCTATTGTATGGATCCTATCCCGAGATTTTTCGCTACACAAATGTTTCTGAAAAGATCCAATATCTGAAGCAGATCGAGGACGAGTATCTGTATCGCGATGCGCTCGCAGTAGGTAGTATAAAGCACTCAGAAAAAATACATTCCCTCCTTCGTCTTCTCGCTTTCCAGATCGGATCACCCGTATCATACGCCGAGCTAGCTACTCAGCTAGGGATGGCTCAAGAGACCGTCAAGTCATACATAGATATTTTGGAAAAGTGTTTTGTCATTTTTCGCTTAGGAGGATATAAGAAAAACTTGAGGACTGAGGTGACACGACAGCCCAAAATATATTTTATCGATCTTGGGATACGAAACAGCATCATTGGTCAATTTCAAACACTTCGCGATAGAAATGACGTGGGCTCACTTTGGGAGAATTTCCTCATCACCGAACGTATGAAAAAAAACCAGTATGACAATGTTTATAGAGGTAGCTATTTCTGGAGAGTCTATACTGGTGGAGAGATTGACTATATAGAGGATTATGATGGCACGCCTCATCCGTATGAGTTCAAATGGACAGAAAAAAAAAGCGCGATCATACACAGCTGGCAAAAAATGTATGCTTTACCTATCACTCAGGTATCTCGTTCAAACTTTCATCAGTTTGTGATCTGAGCAATCGCTTTAGCATTTTTCATAGCTATGAAGATTGTGTAGCTATTCTGCAGCATAGGGTCACATCTCAATATAATTTTGGACACAACATGCTTGTGAGATGTGACACAAAGAGCCGTAAACCAAAATAGGTGGATAGATTATTTGGGAACGAGCCCTAAGCTCTTTTCTCGATCATTTTTACTCCTTTACTTGTAGCAATAAATACAAATCGAGCCATCTGGATAAAAAGCCCATGATCCTTCACCTCAGGTATCTGAGAGAGTGTTTGCGCAAGATTTGTCGCATCAGTGATTTTCCCACAGTGGAGGTCAATGATCGCATCACCTTGATCAGTCAGGAAAAGCTCCTCACCTAACTTTCTCACCACTGCGGTACCGAGCTTTGAAAGTTCCTTCTGTACTAAATCAATTTGAGAGATATCTACTTGTACTGGCACATAAAACGTTGTGCCTAGATACGGAGAGAGCTTTGACTCGTCAGCCACCACGACAAAGAGCTTGCTTGCTACCGCGACTTTCCGTTCCATATAGAGCGCGCCTCCTCCACCTTTTATCACGTTCAGGTCTGGATCGATCTCATCCGCGCCGTCTATCGTAATGTCGATATGAGGGTGCGCCTCAAGAGTGGAGAGAGGGATGGAGAGCGACCGCGCCTCACGCGCGGTCGCGTCTGAGCTGGGTATACCTATGATATCAGTGAGTGTTCCGTCAGCCAGTAGCTCTCCGATCCGGCGGGTGGCCCATATGGCTGTCGATCCAGTCCCCAGTCCGACGACCATGCCAGACTGCACGAGCTTCACTGCTTCGTACGCCGCCTGTTTTTTGAGTTCGGTGGTGTCCATGTGCCAATCATAGCAAATGTTGCAGTGTATCAGTGAGTTGAGTAAGGGAAGTTACCAAGTTTCAAAATTGCAATGGTCGGTGATTTATAGACAAACACCTAATCCCACTCATTTGGATCCTCGTTTTCACGAGGATGACAGGAAGTTTGGAGCAAGTGAGAAAGCGATGTCTATAGCCGCATGAGATTCTTCTCCGCCACGGCGGACAAGTCCTCCACGTGGGACAAGTCCTCCACGGCGGACAAGTCCTCCACGTGGGACAAGTCCTCCGCGTGGGACAAGTCCGCCAAATCGGCGGATCAGAATGACAGTGGTAGTAAGCTCATTTGCAAAATTACACTTATGCCTGCAGGTCGAGGACTTTGTATCAAACGTCTATCTGAAGGTGAGATCATGGATCAGGTTGGGATCTGCAGGGACTTTGAGCTCATCAGGTGAGAGTAGATATTTTTCGATGACATACCCATTGGGATACGATTTCACCTTGTCTGCAGGTCTCACGATGCCGAGCTTGTCACGCTTCCACTCTCCTCCATTTAGCTCAGGTCGATACGTAGGAGCAGGTGCGATGAGGAGGTAGGTGATCTGTGACTTTGCAAAAGGCTTTGCAACTTTTGCCTTCGTCACAGTTTGAATGTAGTTCATCGCATATCGCTGTGAGTACCCGTATTGATCAGGAGTGAATATAAAGTACCCAAATCCGGGCTCAGTCGCATCAGTATATACCCACTCTGCTACTTCTTTGCTAAACAGCCATGAAGATACATCCTTTGCAGAAAAATCAGAAAACCCACGGACAAATTGTATATTGGTATAGATATTCACAGTACACAATACAGTGAGTACCATGATCATAAACCACCGGGGGAAGTGGTGAATGAGCGCGCTCAACATGGTGATCACCAGTGGTGCAAATGGCCAGTAGTAATAGTCCCAGATGACACCTCGAAATAAAAAGGTGAGCAACCAAAACCCAGTGTAAAAATACAAGAATATCTTCAGATTCATCTTGACCTTTTCATCGAGTCGAGTTTTTGATCTGTGTAGCACTACCACGATACTTGTGAAGAGTAAAAGACTCAAGTAGCCCGGGAGAGCACGCGTGATATACCATCCATCCATCAGCATGCCACGCAATCGCGAAGTCAGAAAAACCAGTGGAGATACCGTACCGTACTCGCCATTCCCGCCCGTTATGTGCTTTAGAACTGCAAAAGTTTGCAAAAAGCTATGACGCAAATCAAAGATCACAAAACTAGACAGTGGGATCGACAGGACAGCAAACATAAGTAGATGACTCCACTTTTTGTACCGAAATATCCTGTACATGATGGGTGGTAGTGCCAGGACTAGCATCGGTCCTCCCCATGCCATCTGAAACTGTATACAAATCCCCATAAAAAATAGAAATAAGATCAAAAATCGTGCTTTGAAAGTGCGCCAGTACACGTACCCAAAGTAGAACAAGATCGGAGCAAAGATCACCGCGCCAAAGGGATTAAAAAGATTACCTACGATAGGAGGTACCATCCCCGAAGCCAAAGTCGTGGCGATGAGCGCGGTATCCCTCGTATATACTTTGTGCGTGATCAGGTAGACGACTACTAAGTACAGGATGCCAAGTACGAACCAGAATACACCAAATCCAGAAGGATCCCCCCCCAAAAAAATAAATGCTGGCACAGACACATAGAGCCACAGAGGTCCATGGAATACTCCGGGAATTCCTCCTGATCGTGGTCCGAGTAGAGTGAAGTGATGGTTTCTGACAATATCCTCGATGAGTAAAAAGTCGCGCGCGATGTCAGTATGGAAGTAAATGTCTTTATGAAAGATAAACACGAGAGACAGCGCGATCTGAAAAAAAATAAACAGTAAGCAAAGGATACGGAGTAGCTTGTGTAAGGTGGGAGTCATGAGATACGTGAGTATCATTGTATCATGGTGAGTCCTTGTTGCATGAAACTAGTTGAGTACTATCAACATATACTCCTTCAATAGCTACCAATTCATCCCTCACGCCTGGAGGTCGAGGACTTTGTCGATGCGGATCTGAGAGACGAAGTCTGGCACGTGGGAGACGAGGATCATGGCACCCTCATACGCGTCCAGTGCTTGTGCGATGCGGGGGAGGTGGCGAAAGTTGATGTGGTTCGTCGGCTCATCGAGGATGAGAAGGCCTGGCTTTTGGAGGACGAGGCGCGCGTGTTGACCTCAATATGAGTAATGAGAATCAAAAGGTAAAACACTCGGTCCTTTGCGTAGCACGATCCTCGTTTTAGTAGTTGAGCTGAAAGGTATAAATGGCAGAACCATGCATGTTTGTATTGGCTATCTACGAATCAGAGAGTTTCACAAAAAAATGAACGCCTGAAGAAAAGTGATCTGTGTAATACACAGAGGTCATCTTCTTCAGGCCCAACACATACATTGCGTCATCTATTGGTACTTATACCAATCCACAATATGTGGAAGGTATTGTGATCGCAATACACAAACAAAACAAACAACTGTTGTTCTACCGAACTAAAATAATAGTGATATAGAGTGTGAGATATGCCATTGCACCAAGCCATTGGTATATTTCCACCCTATTCTCTAAATTATGGAATAGCTCCCCACGATTCTTTATAGAGTGTGAGATATATGCCTTTGCTCCAAGGCTTAGGTATAGATCCTCACTCTTTACTTTACGATAAACGCGATGCGCAATCCGGAATATGGATCCGACGAGCAGCCCAACCACAACTGAGCTCTCAGATAAGAAAAGCCTCAGTATCGTTATCTCGGCTCCTAAAATAAAAGCACTGGATAACGCCTCAAATAGCAACGGTGAAATTGGAAACGTTCTCGGTTGAACCGAGCAAGCTTCTTCGTCAAGTTGGACCTCAATACAGTATCTCATCAATAACGCCAGCGCCAACGAAGCAAAGAAAGCTGTGAAACTTTCTGCTAGCTTTGACGGTAGGAATGCAACAAAAAATGTCACTAGTAACCCTGCTATGAGAGGAAGTGTCGGCGATGCGAAATATAAGCTACCTAGCTTTTGTTTCAGTATGTAGAATACTCCGGTGTTTGCTGCCACCAGCATCAAATGGGACCTTGGACTGGCTTGGAGCCAGAACAAGACCAAATGTAACACCAGTGAGCCCGACAACCATAAGTATCTAATCAAATTAAATTTTTCCATTTTTCTCCTGAATTATGTACACGGCTTGCTCACGTTATGTGAGTCCACTATAGATGTGTACCTCTATGGATGGCGATATATGCATATTCTGAAATAGTTTTTGTATTTTCTTTCTTTTCGCCATCTAAATGTGCATATAGCTCATTCAGAGATGACTTTGATCATTTGAAAATAAATACAAGAATATACAACTGCATATCGCCACCCACAGAAGACAAGGAAGAATGAAAGAAATATGCATCCCTTCACATGAAGTGTGTACTGCATAGAACTTTGTATTGGTAGTCTATCCTAGAATATCTTTGTTTGTACGAAACGAATGTATGTGTTTATAAAAGTGCGATGGGTCCACCTCTGCAAGACCAAAAGGTCAGGTAAGATGAAATAACCTGTAGTATTATACCATAAATATATGCTTTTCAACTCCAATGTACACAGGAATATGTAAAGCATATAGAAGATATGCATCGACGCATTCCATAATCCAACGCAACGATTCAGTAAGCAGGTAGACTACCTGCCCTATGTCTGAATTGTTTTTATATAAACCCCGTTATCATCGACTCACGCTTGATGATAGAGAAGTGATTGCG
>Ga0194035_1000183_pt1 | contig 37501 bp, 31 predicted proteins | sample JunL2320m_MetaG_FD_148680 | JGI IMG/M metagenome (GOLD analysis project Ga0194035, IMG submission 148680) | Anoxic zone freshwater microbial communities from boreal shield lake in IISD Experimental Lakes Area, Ontario, Canada - Jun2016-L239-20m | ecosystem: Environmental > Aquatic > Freshwater >...
CACCCATGCGCATCGCAGACCACCTGCTCGCACTGGCCGACCGCGTGTCGTCCCCCATGGCCGTCCATGCCCACTGCGACCTGCCGTGTGGCGTCTACGACCCGGCCCAGGCCCGCATCGAGGCCGAGTCGGTCAAGGCCACCATGGAAAAGGCCAATGCCTCCGAGGACGAGGCGTTCCGGATCCGGGCCGTCCTCATCAAGGAGCAGCGCTCTGACCTGGTGAAGCAGCATCTGTGGGTGCTGTGGACCGACTACTTCAAGCCCGAGCACCTCGAGCGCTTCCCCGACCTCCACGACAAGTTCTGGAAGGCCACCAAGACCGCTGGCGAGTGCAAGAAGACGAACGATGTGGCTGTGGCTGATCGTCTCCTGGCCGAGATTGCCGCCATCGACGCCATGTTCTGGGAGTCAAAGAAGTAAGTACCTTCACCCACCGGCGCGTACCGGTAACGACGTCACGACGGCCGCACCTGTAAAGGTGCGGCCGGCGTGTTTCACGGTCATTCGCCGGCCGCTCTTGTAATCGACCTCGCCAATCCTTAGGATGCAGGCAGATGCATCTGTCGCAACGTTCCTACATTTCGAACTGAGCGTCGGATTGGCTGAGGGGTGGCACCAGGATGACGAATTTGGAGCGGCGACGGTGGACGGTAACGGCGGTGGCCGTGCTCGCCATGATCGCCGGACTGATTGGTGTGTCGACTCCGGCCGGAGCCCCGCCACCCGGCATGGCAATCACTGGCGTGTCCCCGGCCTACGGTCCAGGAACGGGTGGAACTGCCATCACCATCACTGGAACCGGGCTGAGTTTGGTGTCCACGGCCTCCCTAGGATCCCTGCCGATGACTTCGGTGACGGTGGTGTCCGACACGAAGATCACTGCAGTCACGCCGGCCATCACGCCGGGAACTGCAGGTGGTGCCACAGATCTAACCGTGACAGACGCGACCGGTGGCTCCGCCACGCTGACTGGTGGGTTCACGTACTCCCGCTCAGCCCTGAACGACTACTTGTGCTTGGACTCGAGCGGAGCGAGCTACTCCTATCCCACCATTACGGCTGCTGCCGCCATCCCCGCTCCCACCAGTCTCACTATTCCATCGGTCTATTCGACTGGGTTGGTGATCGCGCCCAACCTCACATTCGGCACCGGGGAACAAGACGTCATCAACACCCTGTCGGTCACGCTGGTGGCCGGGACACAGGGCGACGGGTCCATCGTCGCCAACGACGCCCTCACCCCGTTCAGCCAGACGGTGAGCGCCACTGGGTTGCCAGTTACCGCCACGGTCTCCTCTCCCATCGTGGCCACCATCCCTGCACTGTCCTGGCAAGCCGGGCCCACCCCGGGAACTGGCGAAGTAGAGGTGCAGTCCATGGTCGTGGGAATGACCAGGTTCCCGGGGCCGGAGGGGGGGCCGGTCAAAACCACCTTGACCTGCCAGAGCACCGGAACATCGACTGCGGCTGATCTGGCCATCATCTCCACCCTTTCCGGTTCTGCCTCGCCGACGCTCGAGATCACCGGACCGGTAGCTCCACTCCAAGACAAGGTCACCCCCGGATCCGACGCCGCATGGTCGGTGACAGTGGCCAACACCTCCACGAGCCCGGTCACCGGAGTGTCTCTGCAAGCCACGGTGGATGCTGAGGGCAGTCCGATCACCTTCAACACGGCGGGCATGCAGGCTGCGGGGACCACGTGCATCGCATCTGGAGCCAACCAAGCCAGTTGTACTCTCGGGACGGTCAAGGCGGGAACTACCGCCACCGTCACCCTCCAGGTGCAGACATCGGGCTTGGCCGCCGGTACTGCGATAAGCGGCTCGGTCACAGCAACGTCCACAAGCGGGGCCGCAGCGTCAGCCTTGCTGGCCGCCGTATCGGTGGTGACGATCGCTGCAGGGGTGATCACCATCGCTGATCCCGGTGTCCCGGTCGCAAGCTCGCCGACACCCCCATCGGCCACCACTCCCTCCGTGGTCCGTCTGAAGCTGCCCAGAGCCAGGATCGCCAAGACCCATGCCCTAGTGAAGCTGGCCGGGTCCAACAAGACCACACCTCCGCCAGTGGCGATCACCCTGCAGTCGCTGCCGGCCTCGAGTGTCCCGACGCTCTGTCAGGCCGGATGCCTTGGGGCCGTGGTGCTGGTGTCGGGAAGTTTTGGTGCCTACTCCAGCCGTTCCCATCCCATCAGTGTCGTTGTCCAGATCTACTACGGGACCTCAGTTCCTACCGGATCAGTGGCAATGCTGAAGGACAACGGGGTAGCCGTCTCCTTGCCCGCCTGCACGAAATTGGCGGGTGTGTACAACACGCCGTGTGTGAACGGTGCCGAGCGAACGCTCGGTGCCAGCGGGGCCCGCTATACGCAAGACACCGTCTACTTTGCCGGTGGTGACCCATTCTTCAGCCGTCGCTAAGGTCACGAGTTCTCGCACCGCACGTCTGCCCGTCACCGTTATCGAGGGCAATCCATCCGGCCAGGTGACACCATGAGTGCCGTGCACGTAGATCTGGCCGCACCCCAAGAATCGTGACGGTTCCTTCGGGAGCACCTGACACCCGGATCCTCCTTCCTCACCTCGCACAACCAACCGTAGAGTGGGCGCGGGGCGCCGATGCCGTCGACGACACCGTGGCCCGCTGGCAAGCCGTCGAGGGCACCATGGTCTTCGGCGACATTTCCGGGTTCACCAAGATGTCCGAGCGCCTGGCCCGGCACGGCAAGGTCGGAGCCGAGGAAGTGGCAGACGCCATTGACGGCTGCTTCGAAGAGCTCCTAGCGGTGGCCTACCGATGTGGAGGAAGCCTGATCAAGTTCGGGGGAGACGCCGTACTTCTCCTCTTTACCGGTGACAACCATGCCACCCGCGCCGCCCACGCCACGGTCGCCATGCGCGCCCGGCTGCGCCAGGTAGGACGAATCGACACCTCGGCGGGACAGGTGGTGCTGCGCATCTCCATGGGTGTCCACAGCGGTACGTTCCATCTGGCCTTGGTGGGCGGATCCCATCGGGAGCTCATCGCAGTCGGCCCAGGGGTGACTGCCGCCGTGCAGGCCGAGGAGATGGCGGCGGCCGGCGAAATCGTGATGACGGTCGCCACCAGCGAGCAGTTGGCACCCAGCTGCCGCGGGCCAGCTCGGAAGGCGGGCTTCCTATTGCGCCGGCCCTCTGGTGACGTCCCGGACCTAGCCATCATCGTGTTGGACCCAGGATCGGTCGACGTGGCCCGCTACGTACCCCTGGCTATCCGCGACCATCTGCTCGGAGGTGGCAACGAGCCAGAGCACCGCACGGCCACCGTGGCATTCCTGCACTTCGACGGCACCGATCAACTCCTGGCCGACGAGGGTCCCGCAGTCCTGACCCACCGCTTGGACAGAACCATCCGGGCCATCCAGAGTGCCGCCGATGATCTCAAGATCTGCTTCTTGGGAACCGACATCGACCATGACGGAGGGAAGATCATCCTCGTCTCCGGCGCCCCCCGGAGGGTGGGGGACGACGAGCAGCGCATGCTCTTGGCGCTGCGGCGGATCGCTGAGTGCGACGATCCTGGGCTGCTCCCACTGCGGATCGGGGTCACGGCCGGAGCAGTGTTCGCCGGCGAGGTGGGGCCGCCCTATCGCCGGACCTACACGACCATGGGCGACACCGTGAACCTGGCGGCCCGGCTGATGGCTACAGCTGGCGCCGGGCAGATCCTGGCCACATCAGAAGTCCTGGACAGGTCGGCTGCGGTGTTCACCACCGTGGAACTCGAGCCCTTCCTGGTCAAGGGCAAGCGGCATCCGGTGGCGGCATCCGTCGTGGGAGCCCTACGTCGGCATCACAGTGAACCAGAGACAAGCTTTCCCTTTGTCGGTGTCGATGAGCCGCTAGCCGCCTTGTCCGACGCACTCACTCGTCTGCACGATGGTTCCGGGGCCGTGGTGGAGATCTCTGGTGGTCACGGGATGGGAAAGACCCGCCTGATGGCCGAACTCCGAGTGCTGGCCGGCCCGCTCCCCGTGATCTCGGTGACCTGCGAGAGCTATGACGCCTCCACCCCTTATGCACTGACCCGGGCGCTGGGTCGGGCACTCCTTGGTCGCTCGGCTGGCTCGGTCACCGAGGAGGCTTTGGACGCGCCAAGTACGGGATCGCTCCCGGACTCCAGCACAGCGAGCACGTCCGCCTTGATCGGCACTGGCCTCGGTCTGGATCTGCCCGACGTCCCAGCGACCGATGACCGAGAGCCAGAACAGCGAAGCCGTGCCGTGGCCCGGTCCACTGCTGGCTTCTTGAGCGAGCAACTAACTCGGCCCTCCGTAGTGGTGATCGAGGATGTCCAACTCATGGACGAGGCCTCCCAGGACATCGTCGCTCAGATGATCAGCCTCCTCGACGATCAGCCGGTCCTGGTCTGTCTCACCCGCCGCGACGAGCCGACCGGACTGCAGATCGAAGGGCCCCGGCCTCGTCGCTTGGCCATTGCCCCACTCACCATTGCCCAGGCCGTCGACGCACTCGAGCGCGCTGGCCAAGAGCACCCGATGCGACCGCATGAAATGCGTCTCCTCGCAGAGCGCAGTGCTGGGAATCCGCTCTTCCTGGTCGAACTGTGGCGGGCCCACCGGTCCGGCTCGCCCCTGGACTCATTGCCTGGATCGGTCGATGCCGCCATGACGGCAGAGATCGATCGACTGCAACCACGGTTGCGGGGGATCCTGCGTAGCGCCGCCGTGCTGGGAACGGCATTCACCCCGGCGGACCTGAGGATACTGATCGACGAGGACACAGAACATGCCAACCCTGTCGCCCGTCAGGCGAGCGAATCGACCGTTCCCGTGGAACTGGCGCCGTTCCTCACCGCAGAAGATTCCGGCCAGATGCGCTTCCGGTCCACCAGCCTTCGCGACTGCGCCTACGAGGGGCTTCCCTACCGCCGCCGCCGGATGCTCCATGGCCGTGCCGCGGCTGCCCTGCTACTCCGCCTGGAGGGCCGCGCCAGCACCGAGGCCGAACTGCTGTCGCTGCACTACTTCCATGCAGGCGACTACCCTGCCGCCTGGCGGTGGGGCCGGCTGGCTGGTGACCGGGCCCTGGCCAGGTTCGCCAACCAGGCAGCGGCCACCCTGTATGAACGGACCCTGGCCGCCGGTCGCCGAGTTGCCTATCTCGAGAAAGCCGACCTGAGCAGTGTATGGACCGGTCTGGGCGATGCCCGTGAGCGCTCGGGCCAGTACCCAGAGGCGACTCGCGCCTATCGGCGTGCTCGGGCCCTCTTGGCCGACGATCCGGTGGCTCAAGCCGAAATCTTCCTCAAGGAAGCCTGGATGCCCGAGCGCAACGGGCGCTACGGGGAGGCGGTGCGGTGGATCCGGCGCGGGCTGTCTCTGCTCGATGGCATCCCGGGCCAGGATGCGGGCCGAGTTCGGGCCCAACTGACTGTCTGGTATGCGTCGGTCCGGCAAGCGCAGGGGGCAAGCCGCGAGGCGGTTCGGTGGTGCGACCAGGCCGTGGCTGAAGCCCGTGCCTCGGGCGACAGGGACGCCGAAGCGCACGCGCTCTACATCCTGGACTGGGCTTGGGTGACGTTGGGGCGCCCCGAACAAGCCGTCCACTCCCAGGCAGCATTGGCCATCTACCGAGACCTGGGCGACCAAGCCGGGGTGGCGGCGGTGCTCCTCAATATGGGTGGATTTGCGTACTTCCAAGGGGAGTGGGATCGAGCCGTCGACCTCTATCGCCTTGGGCGCGATGCCAGGCTGGCCACCGGCAACGAGGTCGATGCAGCCATGTGCACGGCCAACATCGGTGAGGTCTTGTCCGACCAAGGCCACTACGACGATGCCCACACCGTGCTGCGCCAGGCCCACCAGGTGTGCCGGGCATCCGGCTACCGCGTCGGGGTGGGATTCACTGGCATGCTGCTTGGGCGTCTGTCGGCCCGGACGGGCAACTATGGCGATGCCCACCAGCGCTACGACGTCGCCCGCCGTGAGTTCGTCGGCGCCGGGCTCGATGGTGACATCGCCCAGGTAGACGTGCTCATCGTGGAGTGTCTGGTGCTTGACAGTCGAAGCGCCGAGGCCTTGGACCTTGCCGATCGACTGCTGAGCCGGCCCGATGCCGACGAATCGGCTCTGTTGCGCTGGCGTGGCTGGGCGATGCTCCAACGTGGTGACCGAAGCGGCGCTCGATCAGCACTAGCCCAAGCATTCAGCCGAGCCGAGGAGGACAACAGGCCGTTCGAGGCAGTGCTCACTCTGGATCGTCTGGTACATCTGACTCGGATCGAGGGGCGCGACGCAGAGACGAAAGCCCTCACAGCCGATCTCCATCTACGGTGCACCAGCCTGGGCATCGTCATACTGCCGCCAGTGCCAGGCTGAGGACACCCGTGCGGGCGGTCTGATCGACCTGTGCCCCTCCATCGACACGTGTCCTTGGCCCAGGAGAGGGTGACCTGGTCATCGGGACGAATAACACCACGCGGCGGGACGTGATCCCCAGCGCCCTCGGGTCCGATGTGCCGGGTCCCCGCACGCCGGGTGAACATCCGGGCGGCGTGCCGGGCGGCGTGCCGGGCGGCGTGCCGACGCCAAACGACGCTCCCCGACTGCTGTTCCATCACCCGTTTCTCCCATCCGACCAGGGTCCCGTTGCAGGTCGGTGGCGTTCTTGGCGCATGCGGATGAATTGTCACGCCGACGGTGTTGAATAGAGGTGAGCACCAAGCGGTGACGACAACCACGAAAGGTGGATGACGATGGACCAGGAGCAAGTGCACAATACGGTCACGTCAGGAACTGCGACCCCCGGCGATGCGCTGCGGGCCCTACCAGTCGAGGCCGCAGACCGCGGCACCCGCTACGTATCGGCCAAGGCCATGCAGGCACGCCTCTTCTCGGTCTACGACGCGGCGGCTGCCGCCGAAGATGCCCTCGCACTGGTGCAGGACCAGTTGACACTGACCCTCAACCGGAGTTACTACGAGGCCGCCGAAATCGAGCAGATGGCCGTCCAGTTGGACGCGCTGCTCTCCCTCGACACGGTCAGCCCGGGTGAGCTCGTCTCCGACGAGTAGTCACCCGGCCGGAGCGGCCGGCAGGGGCTCCCCTGCCGGCACCGTCGGCCCTACCCGTCGCTAGCCGATCATGTCCTTGACCTTGGCGATGATGTCGACTGGGGTCTGATCCCCTGTGGGGACGGGGACCACCTGGAGGTGGCTCACGCCGGCCTCCTTGAAGGCGCTGATCCGCTCGGCCACATAGCTCTCGGGCCCGCACAACGACATCGACTCGAGCAGTTCGTCGGGCACCAGTGCTTCGGCCTCGGCTTTCTTGCCGCTCAGGTAGAGATCCTGGATCTTCTCGGCCTCTTCCTCGTAGCCGTAGCGCTTCACCACGTCGTTGTAGAAGTTCTGGCCCTTAGCGCCCATGCCACCTACGTACAGGGCCACCATCGGTCGGGCCATGTCACGCAGGGCCTTCACGTCATCACCCTCGCCGATGGCCACCATCCCGCCCACGGTGATCTGCAGTGGTCCGAGTTCTGGATCCCGCTTGGCTTTGCCTGCTTCGAGCGACTCCCCCCAGACGTTTTGGGCCTTCTCGGGGACGAACAACATGGGGATCCAGCCATCGGCGATCTCGGCTGTCATGGCCACGTTCTTCTCCCCTAACGAGGCCACCCACACCGGAATACGGGAGCGCACCGGCCGGCCGATGATCTTGAGGGCCTTGCCGAGTCCGGTGCCCTGTCCCTCGGAAAGGGGCATGTCGTAGTACTTGCCGTGGTGCTCGAGTGGCGCCTCGCGAGCCCATACCTCCCGGCATACGTCAACGATCTCGCGCGTCCGGCCCAGCGGCGCATTAAACGGCACCCCGTGCCAGCCCTCGATCACCTGGGGGCCAGACGACCCGAGCCCGAGATGGAACCGTCCCTCGGACAGTGCATCCACACCGGCAGCCGTCATGGCGATGAGCGTCGGGGTCCGGGTGAAGATAGGGAGGATGGCCGATCCGATCTCTACGGTCTCGGTCAGGGCGGCGAGGTAGCCCATCTGACTGGGGCTATCGATGCCGTAGGCCTCGGCCACCCACACCAGATCCAGTCCCGCTTTCTCCATCTCCGCCACCTGTGCGGCTGCCTTACGGAATCCGCCGGCATAGCTGAGCATCGTGCTGATCTTCATGATCGTCCCCTATCGGTTCGGCTGTCGCACATGCCTGCCGACACTAGTGGACGGCCCTGGGTCCAGACGCGCCCCACGGCGGCACCCCGGAGGGTGCCGCCGTGGGAACGGACTCCAGTTTGTGTCAGACCTTGACGGGGTACGTGGCCACGGATACCGCGTCCAGTGCGCCCGACGAGTTGTTGCCGACGACGGACGACTTGGCCCCAACGCAGACGTCGGCGAACGAGGTGACCAAACCCCTGCCCGCGAACGGGGTCGTAGCCGTGACGACCACGATCGTGTTGACCACGGCGCTGGTCCGGTCGGTCCAGGTGATCACGAACGAGCCGGCCGTGGCTGCTATGCCGCAGGTGCCGGCCGTCGAGGCCCCGTTGACTGACGAGACCATGCCCTTCACGTGGGCTGGGGTCGGCGGCTTTGGGATCTTGACCTTCACCGAGCTGGCCAGGACAGTTCCCCCGACGGCGAGGCCCTCGGCCTGGGCGTAGGACCCGACGCACAGTCCGGCGAAGGTAGAGGTCCCCACGTGGGACACGTTGAACTTGGTGTTCGGGGTCACAAAGACGGTCGTGACCACCGGGCTGCCCGATACCAACGTGGACAGGGTAAACGTGCCGTCCGTTTGTGCCGTGCCGCAGGTGCCGGCCGTCGACACACCGCCGACGTCGGTTACCGTGCCGAAGGCGTGGGTGGGCTTGGGCACGTGAATGGACACGCCGGAAGCCGCCACGACGAAGTCAGTCTGGACGCCGATGGCCGTGGCGTTGTAGCCCACGCAGACATTGGCGAAGGTCGGCGCCGCCACCTTCTTTTGGACGAACGAGGTCGCCGGGGTCACGTCGACCGTGTGGACGGCGGGCGTGGCCCCGCCGGTAGTCAAGGTGAAGTTGCCGGTGGAACCGGCCGTCCCGCATGTACCGGGCGCAGTAACTCCATTGACGGCGGTGACCGAGCCACTCACTGAGGGGGCGCTGCCCTTGGCGGCACCGGCAACGCCGGCGGTGAGGCCCAGGGCCACCACCGTGAGCGCTGTCACCCTCGTAAACGTACGTGCATGCTTCATATCTGGTTCCCCTCGCTTCGTGGTGCCGCGGCCGTGGTCCGGCACAGTTGTCCTGTTGTTGCGGGCGACCCGACCGCTTCCGGGCAGTGCCACCTCGTCTCCTACAACGAGACGGGTGCCTGTCCCGTTACAGCGCCGCGCTTGTCAGGGGGCTGGCGGAAAGTAGCGGACACTCATGGACTGGCTGGCCGTGGCCAGGAGATTCCCCGACTCCGACCACAAGAAGGCCGTCCCTTGGCCGTAACCGTGGGCCAGGGCCTGGATCCGGATGTCACACAGCACCCACTCGGTGGGCTCGAGGCGGACGACGCGCAACGTGTTGTCGAGGCTGCGCGACATCACCCGCCGGCCGATGGGCTGCGCCATGCCGCCGGTCACGTAGTCCCCCAGAATGGCCAGCATGGCCGCCGACGGTTCGAGGTGGCCGGGCACCCGGGCCCACAGCGCACTAGTCGGCTCCCCTGGCGTCAGGTTGCCCGCACTGATCTCGGCGAAACTGCGCCCCTTGGCCAGGCGTACATCGATCTGATCGAAGATCGAGGGCATGTCCATGGTGGGCAGTCGCCGAGGCGGGCAGTCGTCGGGAAGCGGCACGTCGGGCGGGCTGTCCCATACGCCCTCAGCATCCATGTCGGCCGGGAGTCCCAAGGCGGCGTTGACGGTGAGGATCTCGGTATCGCCCACCCGGCCGACGGCGCGGGCCTGAGTCACCCGATGGCCCTCGGCAGCCAGAGTCACCGAGAGGTCGAGGACTGATCCGGTAGGCGCGAAGGAGAGGTACTGAGCCGTCGCCCACACCGTGGGTCGCCCCCCGGCCGCTTCGAGGGCGACCAGGGCCGCGCCCAACCCACAGCCACCGAAGAGGAAGTTGCCGGGCGTGGTCAGTTCGGGCACCACTTCGAGGCGCCAGTGGAGGGGCCCACCGAGCTCCTCCATCCCCAGGAACTCGCGGGCGTTGGTCATCGTCGGTCTGGCCTCGAGTCAGTGCTCAACTGCGCGGCACTTTGGCCCACGGGAGCTCCTTGTCGACTCGCACGTCACCAGGAAGTCCCAGGATGCGCTCACCCAGGATGTTCCGCTGGATCTCGGAGGTTCCCCCTTCGATCGAGTTGGCGCGCGCCCGCAAAAAGAACTTGCGGGACGTACCGGGGGGGCCCACCAGCCCGAGCACATCAGACCGGCGCATGGTGTAGTCGTAGTCGATCAGGCCGTCTGCACCCTGGAGGTCGATGCACAGTTCGAAGATGTCCTTGTTGACCTCGGCAAACATCAACTTGGCGATCGACCCCTCCGGACCGGGGTTCCCGGCCTTGCGGTTCTGAGAGGCACGGATATTCGTGAGCCTCAGGACCTCGGTTTCCACCCACAACTGCATCAGGCGCTCCCGCTCGACAGCGGTACCGCGATCACCTTTGGCCTGGAACAGGCGGACCGCCTCGGCGATCGATCCCGAACCCCGTGGCGGCGTACCACCCCCGCCACCAATAGTGGTGCGTTCGTTGGACAGGGTGGTCATGGCCACCCGCCATCCTTCGCCGACATCGCCGATTCGGTCGGCGTCGGGCACTCGGACCTCGGTCATGTAGACCTCGTTGAACTCCGCCTCACCGGTCATCTGGCGCAGCGGCCGGACCTCGACGCCGGGGGCGTGCATGTCGATCGCGAAGTACGTCAGACCCTTGTGCTTGGGAGCATCCGGATCGGTGCGTGCCACCAGCATCCCTCGATCGGCGATGTGGGCCAGCGTGTTCCACACTTTCTGGCCGGTGATGACCCACTCGTCGCCATCGCGCACCGCTCGAGTGGCCAGGCCGGCCAGGTCGGACCCGGACCCCGGCTCGCTGAACAGCTGACACCAGGCCTCCTCGCCGGTGAACGTGCGACGCAACAGCCTGGCCCGCAACTCGTCGGAGCCGTGGGTGACCACCGTGGGCCCGGCCATCGTCAGGCCGAAGAACTCGCGTGAACCCATCGGGGTAGCCCCAGCTGCGGACAGCTTGGGATCCACGATGCCCTGGAGATTAGGCGGCAGTCCGAGGCCGCCGTAGCCCTCAGGAAACGAGATCCACGCCAGGCCCAGATCGAACTGGCGGCCCCGGAACTCCTCGACCGAGGCGACCTTGGGGTCGAGCTCGTCCAAGAGCTGGGTGGTCAACTGCTCAACGAGAGTCGTGTCATCTGCCATGACAAGAACATACTGCCCTGCACGCCGCACAACCCAAGTCGGAGGTGATCGGGGCGATCTTGGAAGGTCTCGTCAGGGCTGCATCGCAATTTCCGTCCGGGCTCCATCGCAAGGCCCGTCCGGGCTGCGTCGCAAGTTCCGTCAGGGCTGCAGCCGTCGGGCCGTCCATCCGCTGCCCTCGGGCTCATAGCGGACCCGGTCATGCAGACGGTGGTCGCCTTGCTTCCAGAACTCATAGGCCCGGGGAGTGATCCTCCAGCCTCCCCACCACGGTGGCCGGGGCACGACCTGATCGGCAAACTCTGCAGTTCGGGCGGCCACCTGGGCATCGAGGGCGGCTCGTCCTTCGATGGGCTGACTTTGATGGGAGGCGTAGGCGCCGATCTGGCTCGTCCGGTGTCGGCTGGCGTAGTACTGATCGGACTCTTCGTTGCTGGTCCGGGAGACGGATCCCTCGATACGGACCTGGCGGCCCAGGGACTCCCAGTAGAAGAGCAGCGCCGCCTCGGGGTTGGCGTCCAGATCATGACTCTTACGGCCGTCGTAGTTCGTGTAGAACACAAAGCCGTCCTCCCCCCACGACTTGAGGAGGACCATCCGGACGGACGGACGCCCAGCGGCGTCGGCGGTAGCCAGGGCCATGGCTTCGGGAGCTTCGACGACAGCCGCGGCTTGTTCGTACCACCGTCCGAACTGCACCAGCGGATCACCATCGATGGTCTGCTCATCGAGCGTCCCATGTCCGGGTCCGCCAGCACTTCTGGAATCGGCCTCGGGTTCACCTGCATCCATGACGACGACCCTAGCGATCCGACGACGGAACAAGGGTTCGAGGAGGGGTCCGGGAGCGAACATGAGCTTCGCCACTGTCGGCACTAGCGTTCTTTCGGTGCCCGCAGCCCTCGATATCGACGCTGAGCGCGCCGCTACCCCTGGGTGCGCCACCGTCTCCCATCTGAACAATGCCGGGGCATCGCTGCCTCACGCAGCCACCCTCGAGACGGTGATGTCCCATCTACGACGCGAGGCCGACTTTGGCGGCTACGAGGCTGCATCCGAGGCCACCGACCGGCTGAGTGCGGTACGGGCATCGGCTGCCGTGCTCCTCGGTGCCGACCGCTCCGAGGTGGCGATCACTGGGTCGGACACCGAGGGGTGGACCAAGGCGCTGTGGGGATTCTTCCTCGGGGGAGGCCTCCGATCCGGAGCGCGGATCCTGGTCGACCGGATCGCCTACGACAGTCACTACATGGGTCTCCTCCAAGTGGCCCGGGTCACCGGTGCGACCATCGAGGCCGTGCCTGGCACCAGCGACGGCACCCTAGACCTTGATGCGCTGGCAACAGCCCTGAACCGCGGCGACGTGGCCATGGCCAGCCTTACCCATGTCGGCACCCACCGCGGTCTGGTGAACCCGATAGCCGAGGCCGCCCATCTGTGCCGAGATGCTGGGGTGGCCACCTTCGTCGACGCCTGCCAGAGCATCGGGCAGCTGCCAGTCGATGTCCGGGTCATCGGGTGCGATGTGCTGACCGGGACGGGACGGAAATGGCTCCGAGGACCCCGGGGCACTGGGCTGATCTACTTGCGATCGGGGTTCGCCGACCGTATCGACCCCATCGGCCTCGACGGGAGGTCTGCAGTCTGGACCGCGGACGACCGATACGAGCTCTGCGAGGGCGCCCAGCGCTTCGTCCCGTTCGAGGTGCCGGTGGCCATGCACCTCGGATTGGGCACGGCCATCGACCACACTCTGGAATTAGGGGTCGATGCCATCGCCGCACGGGTCGGGAACCTGGCCGAGCACCTACGGGCCCTGGCCGTTGCCGTCGACGGGGTCACCGTTCATGACGGCGGCGCCATTCGTTGCGGCATCGTCACCTTCACCGTCGAGGGGCACCACCCGGCTCAGGTGGCAGCAGCCGCGGCAGTGGCGGGCATCAACGTGTCGGTCACCGAACAGCCAGCCGCCCGACTCGACCTCGGAGGATCCCGTCCCTCCGCAGTTGTGCGCGCCTCCCCCCACTACTACAACACCGAGGACGAGCTTCTCGGCCTGGTCGACGTGCTCGAGGAGCTGACCAGATGATGTTGAAGATGCAGAGTGCTTTCCATGTATCTGTTCTGGTCCTAGCTGTTCTGGTCCTAGCGGCCGCCGCATCGGCGTGTGGTTCCGGGGCCACGTCAGGAACAGCGACGACATCCCCGGCCCGGACCAGCAGCACCACGCCACCGCCGACCACCGTGCCGCCGACCACCGTGCCGCCGACCACCGTGCCGCCGACCACCACCACGACCACGGATCCAGGGCTCCTTCCTCAGACCTCCGATGAGCCGCCGGTCGCCACCGGCCTCCAGGCCGCCTTGACCCCTCTGTGGACTGCCATCACTAGGGGCGACCCCGCTCCTGGTCTGGCGGCCTTCTTTCCGCGTTCGGCCTACCTCCAGATGAAGACCGGAGTGCTGGCCAACCCGTCCTCGGACTACACCGGCCGCCTGATCGCCTTCTACGAACTCGATGTCCCGGCCTACCACCAGGCCCTGGGCGCCGACGCTGCATCCGCCTTACTGGAGTCGGTAGCCGCCGATCCGGCACTGGCCCAGTGGATCGCGCCGGGTACGTGCGAGAACAAGATGGGCTACTGGCATCTGCCTGGTGTGCGTCTCGTCTACCGCAGCGCCAGCGGGGTCCACTCCTTCGCCGTGGCCTCGCTCATCTCGTGGCGAGGTACGTGGTACGTGGTGCACCTCGGGCCGAACCCCCGTCCCTCGAACGTCGGCACGGTAGCCCAGCCGGCCGACGGACCTGGCACCCCGGGACCGGGCGGGGGCTGCTGAGCCTGCAGATGCGGGGCTGCTGCTACCCGTTCCCCTGCCCGGATCCGACCAGGGCCACAGCCCTTGATCCCATGAAATCGATCAAGCCGGGGGCGCTGGCATCGTCAGCTGCCCAGACGGCTGGATGATGACGGCAGCCGGCCCGAAGTCGGCGGTGGACAGTTGGTTGACGAAGGCGGCCGCCGCCCCGCTCGGGTCCACCGATGGGCGGCCCTGGGACGAGAGCACGAGTGACGTGAAGCGTCCAGTGGCGGGCGCATCCCCGTGGGTGACGTTTACCGTGAGGACTCCGGACAGGTCGAGAGACCCGCTGGTGGCGAAGTTCCCGTCCCCGGCGAAGTTGCCGAGGCTGTAGGCGATGACCCGCCCCTTGTATGCCTCGATCCCTCGCAGGACGTGTGGCCCGCTGGCAATCACCAGATCGGCACCGTCATCGACGGCAGCATGGGCAAAGACCTTGGCATTCCCCCGATCCTCACCCACATAGGACTCTTCGGATCCGGTCACGTGGGTGGCGGCCGTGCCCTCGGCACCTGCGTGCATGTAGACGACCACGATGTCAGCCTGGGTGCGGGCCTGAGCGATCAGGGTCTTGGCCCCGGCCAGATCCAGCAGACTGTTGGTATTGGAGTACGGGGCAAAAGCCACGAAGGCGACCGTTGATGTTCCGACCTTCTGCAGGCCGATCTGGCCAGGCAGGCCGCTTTGGACGATACCGGCGCCCTGCAACGCGGCCGTGGTGTCAGCCACCCCTTGGGTGCCGAAGTCGTGGGCGTGGTTGTTCGCGCTGTTCAGCACCGTGAACCCAGAGGACCGCAGGGCCGCGGCGAACGATGGCGGATTACGGAAGGCGTAGCAGTTGCTCGACGAGGCCCCGCACTTGGACCCCGTGGCATCGGTCAACGTCCCCTCGAGGTTGGCGAACACCACGGGCGCGGCCAGCACGGCCCGCATGGGCTGAAGGTACCCGGCAGGGTCGGTTGGAACGTTCGGCGTGTTCCCCAACTCCATGTCGCCCACGGCGGTGATGGTGACGGCCTGGGGTGTCGTGGTGGGTGATGTGGATGCAGCCACGGATGATGCAGGTGTAGTCGAGGCAGCCGGCATCGTGGTCTGAGCGGCCGTACCGGTCTGCACCGATGACGACCAGAGCCCGTTGCTCACGGCGTAGGCCACTGCTACACCCGCGGTAACCAACAGGGCGACCAAGAGCACCATCGGCCTTCGTCGGGCTCGTCGACGGCTGTGCCGGTGTCGTGGTCCGCCGTTGGCACTCACCATGGCTGCACCGTCACCTCTGTCGGCTTCTGGTAAATGGCGAAGAAGTCCTTGGTGCTCGAGTAGAGGAACCGGGACGCGATCTGGTTCGGGTTGGGGACGAACAGCATCGGCGATGCTGCCCCCGGTCCACCGTAGGTGATGTAGACCGGCCATTCAGGATTGATGTCGAGCTGCATGCCGCGCACCGAACCGAGCTGCACCAGCAACTGAGCCAGGCTGGCCGCCGTCTGAAACGGCGCGGCCACATAGATGAGGTTGCCGTGGCCGTCGATGCCCAGTCCGGTCCGCCAAACCTGAGGAACGCCGTGCAGGGTTAGCCCCCAGGTCGACGGCGTCTGAGCCGCCACCGTGGGAGCGCCAGCATCGACCAGGAGCGGCAGGTTCTGGCGGGCGGTGACGACCGAGGCGTCGGGCGTGGGCCCACCAGTCCAACCGGCGATGTCCACCGTTCCGTCCGTCCGGGACACCACAGTGGCCAACCCATTGATCATCGGGTCGTACAAGTTGCCGTGGGCGTAGAACCCAGCGGCCGAATCGGCCGTGTAGAACCCGGAGTTGAATGCGGCCAGCAGGGAGGGGCGGCCCGATGTCGGGATCATCTGGGGACCGCGGTCCATTCCGGCCGGGATGGTCCCTGGTCCCTTGTACCCCGGATACAGGGCCAACTGGGTCGAACTGGACCGCATCCAGACCGCATAGGCGACAGTCGACGGGTTCGCCCGATCAGGGCGGAACGTCGTGGTCATGAGCGACGGCGGGCCTGGATCCCAGGTGTCCGTGGCCGTCCAAGTACCTTCACCGGCCTGGGGCGGGGTCACGGTCGGGGTCACCTGAGGGGGTACATAAGGCGGGGCTGTCGTGGTTGTCGTGGTTGTCGTGGTGGCGGTGGTGTTGGTGTTGGTGTTGGTGTTGGTGGTGATCTTGGGTGACACAGGAGCTGAGGCCACTTGCTGGGAGTGGCCCGAACGGCCGGAACCGGTGACCACGAAGACGGCGGCGGCAACGGCGGCGAGCCCGATCAGAGGAATCGGCCACCTACGGGGTCGGCGTCGGCGCTCATCATGCATTCGCTTTCGATCGCCGGCGAGGTCGGACTGCACCTGGGCCCTCGTGCGGGGGCGCCCTGTGCCGTCAGAACCCGGCCCGGGACTCGCTCCCTCGTCGTTCATGCCCCGGTCACCCTCATGGAAGTGATCGTAGGCTCGGTGCGCCCCATATCAGGGTGCATGGCCAGAAGTTTGAGCGGTGCCGCACCTGGTCCCCATAGAACAATCTTACGGCTACAATTTCTAGAGCACACGACAGCACCGGCCGCCTCGGGGGAGTCAGCATGGCCAACGAAACACCGGACAACCTGATCGTTGTCGTCCTCGACAGCCTCAATCGGCACATGCTCGGGGCCTACGGCGGCACCGAGTTCGCCACTCCGTCCATCGATGCCTTTGCCCGTACCGCGCTCCGGTTCACCGGGCACCACACCGGATCGCTCCCGTGCATGCCGGCCCGCCACGACATCCTGGTTGGCGCACTCGACTTCCCTTGGCGGCCCTGGGGATCCATCGAGGTGTGGGAGGACGCCATCACCCGATCGCTCCGCCAGTGCGGGGTGACCACCATGCTGGTGTCCGACCACCCGCACCTGTTCGAGACGGGTGGGGAGAACTACCACACCGACTTCACGGCCTGGAACTACGAGCGGGGCCACGAGAACGATCCGTGGCGCACCACACCCGACCCGACATGGATGGGGACGCCGGCGCTGCCCGTCGAGCGGCCCAAGTACCATCACCCCTACGACGACTCTCGGACGTGGTTCCGTGACGAGGCGGACTATCCGGGGCCTCGCACCATGCAGGCAGCCGCCGATTGGATCCGCAGCTCCGCCCCCGCCCACGGGCGGTTCTTCCTCATGGTCGACGAGTTCGACCCTCATGAGCCGTTCGACACCCCGCTCCCTTATGCCGGCATGTACAACGAAGTAGACGGCGAGGCCGAACTGGCCATCTGGCCGCCGTATCTGATCGATGCCGTGGCCAGTGGCCGCCTGAGCCTCGCCCAGGCCCGCAACCTGCGGAACAACTACGGGTCCAAGCTGACCATGATCGACCACTGGTTCGGGCGCCTGCTGAAAGCCGTCGACGAGGCGGGGCTCACCGGGTCGACCGGCATCGTCCTGGTCAGCGATCACGGCCACTACCTCGGCGAGCACGACCTGTTCGGCAAGCCCGCCGCCCCGGTCTACTCGGAGTTGGGGCGAATTCCGCTGCTGATCCGGTGGCCGGGGCAGGCCTCTCGTGACATCGACGCCCTCACCACCGCGGTCGACATCCACGCCACCATCGCTGACCTGTTCGGGGCCGTCGTCGACCACCCGACCCACGGCACATCCCTCCTGCCCCTGATCGAGGGAACGGCCACCTCCATCCGCCAACTGGCCCTGTTCGGCTACTGGGGCCGCCACGTCGGGGTGACCAACGGCAGGTACCGCTACCTGCGCGGCTGCGGGGACGAGAACCTGCCGCTATCCATGTGGTCGAACCGCTGGTCCACCATGCCGGTCGACCCCTTGCCCGACCTCCGGCTCCCCCGGCCCGACCACCGGGCGGTGCTGCGGACGATGCCGGGAACCGACGTGCCGGTCATCTGCCAGCCCTTCGAGGCCAGCGACACCCTTCCCTACTGGGCGCTCGGCCCCACGCCGTCTTTGTCCCACTTGTTCGACACCGCCGTCGACCCAGGGGAACTCGAGGACCGGTGCGGTGAGCAGATCGAGGCCGAACTCCTCGACGGGCTGGTGGGGGCGCTGCGCTCCATCAGTGCGCCCGACGACCTCTTCGTCCGGCTCGGGATCGCCTGATCGCTCACTTGGTCGATCTGTCGACTGGCCATCCGTCGAATCACCACTAGTCGACTGGTCATCCGTCGAATCGCCAACAACTGAAGGCTCAGCGGGCTCGGTTGCCTAGCGCGCCGTCAACCAGGTCGCGCCACTCGGTCACCTCGGACTCGTTCAGGACCAACTCCATGAACTCTCTCCTCGCACGCATGCTGCACCCACCACTCCGGTGAGCCATGTCTCCTTCTTCGGACCAGCCACGGAGAGCCGATTGGGCCGAACTTCCTATGCCTCCGCCATGGTGGCGATTGACACCCGCAGGGTCGAGCCGATAGACGGTTGCGATGATCCTCAATGGCAAGACCGTATTGGTGACCGGGGTAGGTGGTGGTCTGGGGCGCGAATGTGCAGCTGCAGCGCTACGCGACGGAGCGAACGTGGTGATCGCCGCTCGCACCGCCGATTCGCTCGAGGCCATCGCCGCTGCACTCGACCCGACCGGCGAGCGCGTGGCGTCCAAGGTGACCGACATTACCGATGCCGACTCCTGCACCGCCCTGGTCGATCTGGCCAAAGAGCGGTTCGGCACCGTGGATGCCCTGGTGCAGGTGGCGGCGTTCGAGAACGCCTGGGGCGGTCTCTACGACCTCAAGTTCGAGGACTGGCGGGCCGCCTTCGAGACCAACGTGCTCGGAGCCATCAACGTCATCCGGCCGGCGGCTACCGCCATGAAGGAGTCCGGGGGTGGCGCCGTCGTCCTCATCGGCTCCCAGTCGATGTTCGCCCCTCAGATGCCTCAGGGCGGCTACGCCGCCTCCAAGAGTGCGCTGCTATCGGCCATGTACTACCTGTGCGACGAGCTCGGGCCGGACAACATCCGGTGCAACATGGTGATTCCGTCGTGGATGTGGGGTCCCCCAGTCGAGATGCTCATGAACTGGCGGGCCAAGAACGAGGAGAAGACAGTGGAAGAAGCACTGAACGATGTCGTGGGCACGTTCCCCCTTCGTCGGATGACCGAGGACGGCGAGGTGGCCGATGTGGTCGCCTTCTTCGCCTCCGACCGGGCCAAAGCCGTCACCGGCCAGTACCTGCTGGTCAACTCGGGCGAGATGTTCCGGTGAGCGCCCCCAAGCGGGTCGTCGTCTGGGGCACCGGATTCGTCGGCAAGATGGTTATCCCCGAAATCCTGGCCCATCCCGGCTTCGAACTGGTCGGGGTCGGCGTGTCCAACCCAGACAAAGTGGGCGTCGACGCCGGTGTCATCTGCGGCATCGACCCCATCGGCATCACCGCCACCGATGACATCGAGGCCCTCATCGCCCTGGCCCCAGACGCACTGGTGCACTACGGGCCCACGGCGGCCAAGGCCGATGTCAACATCCGCCAGATTGGCGCCTTTCTGCGGGCCGGCATCGACGTCTCCTCGACGGCGATGACTCCCTGGGTCTGGCCCCATATGGCCAAGAACCCCCCGTCGTGGATCGACCCCATTACCGAGGCGTGCAGCGAAGGCGGCGCCTCGTGCTTCACCACCGGGATCGACCCTGGTTTCGCCAACGACCTCTTCCCCATGACGCTCATGGGCCTGTGCAGCGAAGTGCGCCAGGTGCGGGCCCTCGAGATCCTCGACTACATCAACTACGAGGGTGACTATGAGGTCGAGATGGGCATCGGCATGCCGCCGGAGTACACCCCGATGCTCGAGCACACCGACATCCTGGCCATGTCGTGGGGTGGCACTATCCCGATGATGGCCCACGCGCTCGGCGTCGAACTCGACGAAATCACCTCCACGTGGGAGAAGTGGGTCACCCCCACTCCCATCACCACGGCCAAGGGAGTCATCGAACCCGGCAACGTGGCCGCCATCCGGTTCACCATCAACGGCATCGTCGGCGGCCAGCCCCGCATCTGCCTGGAGCACATCAACCGGGTCGGCCAAGATGCCGCTCCCGACTGGCCCCGGGGTACCGAGAACGACGTCTACCGGGTCGTCATCGACGGTACGCCGTCCATCAGCCAGGAGACTGCCTTCCGGTTCACCGACGGGTCGGGGCGGGACGCGGCGGCCGCTGGCTGCCTGGCCACCGGTCTGCGAGCGCTGAACGCCGTGCCCTATGTGAACGATCTGCCTGCCGGGTGGGTCACGGCTCTCGACCTGCCGCTCATCCCCGGGGTGGGTACCATCCGCTGAGCTGCACCCGGCTCCGGCCGGGACATCCCGCCTGACTGGCGATCTGTTGCGCCCACCCCACTACTAGGAGTTGCCATGACCCCCGAAGACCTCGTCGAACTCGAACTCATCAAGCGGCTCAAGTACCGCTACCTGCGGAGCATCGACCAGAAGTTGTGGGACGAACTGGAGTCGTGCTTCGTGCCCGAGGCCACGGCCCGCTACGGAGGTGGCCTCTATGAGTTCTCCAACCGGGACGACATCATGACGTTCTGCCGGGACTCGATGGGGGCCACGACCTTCTTGAGCAGCCACCGGTGTCACCATCCCGAGATCGACCTGGTGGGTGCGGACGAGGCCACCGGAACCTGGGCGCTGGAGGACACGGTGATCCTCACCAACTACAACCTCAATATTCAGGGCGCGGCCTTCTACGAGGATCGCTATGTGAAGCGCAACGGTGAGTGGAAGATCCTCCACACTGGCTACAAGCGGACCTACGAGGAACTCGTTCCCCGGGCATCCATCGAGGGAATCAAGTTGACGGCCGAGTGGTGGGCCACTGACGGCCGCTCGACCCTGGGCTGAACGCTCGCCCCGTCAGCCCCGTCAGGACAGGGTCGCCCCGTCCATGTCGTCAGGACAGGGTCGCCCCGTCCATGTCGTCAGGACAGGGTCGCCCCGTCCATGCGGATGTCGGCCCCGTTCATGTGCGATGCCTCATCTGAGGCGATGAAGGCGATAGCGGCGGCGATCCCCTCGGGCGTACCGAACGGCCCGAGCGGGCTGACCCGGCGAAGCAACTTCGGATTTGCCCCCTCCGGCAATGAGAACGACAGGGTGATCGGCGTGTCGATGGCCCCCGGGCTGACGCTGTTGCAACGCAGTCCCTGCTCGGCGTACTCGATGGCCAGCTCGCGGGTCATGGCCAGGACCCCGCCCTTCGAGGCCGAGTAGGCCACCGCCCAGGGCTGTCCGGCATGGGACGCCGTGGACGCCAGGTTCACGATGTTCCCCTTGGAAGCCAACAGGTGAGGCAGCGACTCGCGGCACATGAGGAACGTGCCCGTCAGGTTGACCGTGATGATCCGGGTCCACTCCTCGAGGGTGACCTCGTGGGAGTGGCTGAACGACAGGATGCCGGCCACGTTGACCAGCACATCGAGGCCGCCCAGTTCCTCGACAGCGCCCCCCACGATGGCCTTGACCCCGTCTTCCGTCGACACGTCACCGGTCCGGGCCACGATCGTGCCCGACAGCCCATCGGCCTCGGCGGCCACTGCATCCAACGCATCGGCGTTGACGTCGACGGCCACCACGGTGGCTCCCTCGTCGGCCAACCGCAGGGCGGTGCACCGGCCGATGCCCGAGGCCCCTCCGGTCACCAGCACCTTGCGTCCACTGAATCGTTCCATCGTCATGGCGGCACTGTAGGACGGATCGTCGGTCCGGCGTTGCCCGAATGAGCCGATGCACGCATCGATGGCGAGGAGCGTGACAGGCTCCATGGCGTTGTGGACCCAGCCAACGAAGAGGTCGCCATGCCCACCGCACATATCGACGATATCGACCTGGCGTACAAGCTGTCCGGCTCGGGACCACGCGTCCTCTTCTTGAATGGCTCGGGGGCAACCCTGGAGCGCTCCGCTCCACTGCTCGGACTCTTCGGGACCGACATCGAACTGCTCGCTTTCGACCAGCGGGGGCTCGGGGGCAGCGGACCAGCCCCCGGCCCCTACGACATGGCCCGGTGTGCGTCCGATGCACTGGCTCTGATGGATGCAGTGGGATGGGAACGTGCACGGGTGCTCGGGGTGAGCTTTGGAGGAATGGTGGCCCAAGAGCTGGCCGTCACCGCCCCGTACCGAGTGGAACGCCTGGCGCTGCTGTGCACATCATCAGGTGGGGCCGGTGGGTCCTCGTACCCGCTGCACCAGCTCGAATCGCTCCCCGTCGACCAACGGGCCGCAACCAGAGCGGGCCTCATCGACGATCGCTTCGACGAGGCTTGGCTGTCCAACCACCCGGGCGACCGCGGACTGGTTGATCTCCTGGCCCGTTCAGACGACGACAGCGACGATGCGGTCGTGGCCGGCAGGCGGGCGCAGCTCGAGGCCCGCCGAGGACACGACGTCTGGGATCGGCTCGATGCCATCACCTGTCCGACCTTCGTCGCCTGCGGGCGCTATGACCCGATCGCCCCCATGGCCAACAGCGAGGCCATCACCTCTCAGATCGCCGGGGCCGAACTCCACGCCTACGAAGGCGGCCACGCCTTCTTCGTCCAGGACCGAGCGGCCCTGCCCGAGATCGTGGCATTCCTGGCGAAGCCCTAGGCCTGGCTGATCACATCGGCTCAAGTAGTGCTGATGGACCCTCGGCTGCGAGCAGCGTCGGTGTCGATCATTCGCACTGGAGATCGCGGTATCGGAACGCCCATGCTCCGAACAGCGCGGTGGTGATCCCGATGCCGGCCATGACCGCATTGGCGCCCCAAGGCAGTGGTACGGCAGGCGCCGATCCCTCCGACGATCACTACCAAGATCGACCAACCGAGGAGTCCGTAGACGACCCAAGTGACTGACCGGGGACGGACCCCGAAGGCCAGGATGCCGACCCCGAGGATAACCATCGACGGGGATACCAAGTTCACTCCTGCACCCAGGGGGGTGGGGAGGCTCAGCCCGGAGTGCTGGACAGCAGTACCGAGCCATGTGAGTGTGCCCGCTACCAGCCCAGCCACCACCAAGACGCTGAGGGCGACGAGGTACCGGCCCCCAGCCAAGACCATCGAGAGATCGGTCGGACCAGAAAGTGAACCAGCGTCCCTCCCGACTCTTCCGCCCGTGCGGCGGTGACCTGCCCGCCAGCAACGAATCCGGTGAGCACGGCGAGCATGAGGAAGCACATGCCGAGGACGGCCTGGGTTCCGTTTCCGGTGGCGCCCAGCTTGGTCAGCGATGGCCAAAGGTCGGCCTCCCCGGCCACGTACGCGAGCCGACGATGGACCCGAGCCGGTTGCTTCTGGCAGTCGAGCCCGAAGATCTCGGCTTTCCCCTCGGTCGGTCGGTTGAGCCCGAGCAACAAACGGATGGCGGTCGTCTTGCCGGCCCCGTTAGGTCCGAGAAAGCCCACTACCTCCCCCGGGGTCACCTCGAGATCGAGGTGGTCGAGAGCAACTACGTCGCCGTACCGCTTGGTCAGTTGTTCCGTTCGGATCGCACGGTCGGGCATGGAACCTCCCTGGGGGATGCGCGGCGATATCGGATCCTAGGCACCCGAATGATCAGACTGACTTCTTCCAACCTCGGACCTGGTCATGGTGTCACCGCCAGTGACGGTCTCCTCATAGTCGAAGTCTTCGATCGTCGGATACTCACCGTGACCAGAACCAGTCCAGGTTCCCACTAGGGCAGCAAGGGGTTCAAGGGCAGGGTGCAGGGTGATGATCACCGACCAAGCATTTCACTTTGGCTGCGGCACCAGTTCGCCCGTCGGCACTGGCCTCCACCAACTCCGCCCACACCCCCGGGGCCAAGAGGCCGGCCAGTTGGCCCTTGCTGCTGCCTCTGCCCAGATGGGCTGACCAGCAACCAGGCTGATGCCGAACGCCAGATCCAGGCGAGTCCTGGCACGTGGAGATCAGAAGCGGTGACGTACGGTTCGAGCTTGGGCGTTTGTCAATGCAGGTACCGTGACTGGTGGCGTCTCTGGTCCGTCTCTGGTCCGTCCACGGCGGGTAGGACGTAGCTGGCTTGGCCAACGATGTTGTTGGCGACACAGGCGAGCACTTTGAGGGGGCAGGGCATGATCGACGGCGTATCCTCGCCGGGCTGGGTGTCGTACATGCGCATCATGGGTTCGATAGTCGTACCCACTTTCGTGCCGGCGGGCACTAGGCCCGAGAAGTAGGCGGTCGATGGCGTCGGGATCCAGTTAGTAGCGGATACGCCGGCGGGCAGTGTCGGCGCCATCCAGATCGTGTAGGACCCATCGGTGTTGGCCTTGAGACCAGGCTGGCCCACCGGTGGATCGATCTGGCTCGAACCCAGCTGAGTCACCGGCTGCACGATGCCGTAGCGGAGGGTTCCGGACCCAGAGGCCAAAGGCAACAAATTCCCCGGCGTCCCCATGTCGAGGCCGCCGATCGGGAAGCTGTCAGTCGAGAGCATCGGAACCCAGGTCGACGACAGTTCGAAGGTGCAGGCTGCACCCGCCGCACAGCTGGTTTCGCCCTTTACGGGGAAATGAATGAAGTAGGGAGTGTTCTGGGATAGGCCGAAGGAGGCCGCATGGGACCCGAAGAGTAGGGCCGTTCCCTCGTTGAGCGTGCCGAGGCCTGGATTGGTGGGCAGGGTCATGAGGCCTGGTGACGTCTTTCCAGCACCCGGAACAACCTTGGTGACGCTTCCTTCGTCGGCACTGGAGTAGGCCAAGTTTTCGGTGCTGACTTGACTCAGATAGGGCGAAGCCGCCTGGACTTCGTCAGGTTGATAAAGGGTGATCGACCAGAATCCAACGTCTTTGCCTTTGGAGTCGAGCACCATGGGAGGCAATGTGCCGACTACTGGGAGGTGAAGCGGTGAGGCCGAGTGTGGGCCAGGCGGGGTGAACGTCACCGAGTAGGTGTTGTTGCCGTCGAGCGGGGTACCCGCACCGTCGAGGCCATTGTTGTTGTTGGTGAAGATCGGTGCATAGAAGCCATCGAGGGGCAGGTTGGGGAACCCCCCGGCGATGACGCCTACCGCCCGGTACATGTAGCCCACTGGGCCGTTGGCGTAGGTGCCGATGTTCCGGTTGAGGTACGACCAGTAGTTGGTCTTCGATGTTGTCGGCCTCCCGAGTACGCCTTGGATGAAGCTGGCGCCCGCCGCAAAGCCAGCATTGAACGCTGCTCGTTGGGCAAGCGTCCACCCTTTGGGCATGGTAAATCCCGCCTGGGTCAGACCTAGGGGCTTGAAAAGGGCCAACGTATCCTGCTGACCAGCGGAGGGCACTTGGTAGGTAGTCACCGCGTGGGCCTGCGGTGGCATATAGCTGGGCATGTTCGCCAAGGCTGTTCCCGACAGACCGGTAGACGACGTAGGCAGTGGATTCTCGGCCAGCGATTCACCGACCTGCCCGAAGAACGCGGAGGCGAGCACCGGCGTGTTCTGGTACTGATCGGCCGCATCTATCTGGGCTTGCGTGGGCGGCGTGATCTGGAAGTTGGCAGGGAACACGGGAGTGTTGTTGTTGGCCTGGAACTGCTGGAGGGTATTCATAGCGAACTTTTCCGCTACGCCGTGCAACGTGGCGGACACACCCTTGGCGCCCGAAGAGAGCGTGTTGGTGAGGATCCTGACCAACAGCTCACACGTGTTGGTGTCCGACGAGATCACCGGGTATGTGTGGCCATGGATCGTGGCGTTGATGTCTTTGGCATAACGCGAGTTTGGTCCGACCACCAAGTAGGAGGTCGGCTCCGACGTAGCCGTCGTCCGGGTGCCAGGGTCGGCGAAGACGTTGATGAACGAGTCGAACATCTGCGACACGGTGAAGTTCGGTCCTTGAGGATCCGGGATGTAGTCGGACGCCGTGGGAGGCACGGTGTAAACCAGGTCTTGGGTGGTGAGGTTCATGGTGGAGCTGATGTAGAGCACTGAGGAGTTGCCGGCATTGGCGTTGGCCCGATTGTTCCATTCAGCGGGAACCGAGGAGTAGGCCAGCGTGTTCGTCGGAGAAGTGACCAGTTGGTTGTACTTGGCGAACCGGTAGGTGTACTCGGCGGGAAGCCCCCAGATGTAAGCCGCTTCCGTCAGGTTCTGGATCACCGCTGGAGTATTGGATGCCTTGCTGCCCGGAGCGGGCAGGCTGGCGTAGAGCTCCTGGAGCTTCTGGGCCATGACATCCGAAGATGCCGGCCCTGGCGTCACGCCACCAGGGCCAGACCGAGCTCCCTGATTCCCGGGAGTAGCGACTCCTGAGGCGGCGCTCGCCGCACCGCCCACCATTAGCGCCAGGATTGTGACTCCGCCGATGACCGCTGACTTCCGCAACCGATTCGTGTGCTTCATAGTGGTCGTACCCCCTGATCGGCTTCGAAGGGGCACGGAGTCTTCCTAGAGGTACCTCGAAGATGAGGACCTCGGTGCTTGCCTTCGATAACGCATGACGCGAATGCTTGAGCCACCTTAGGCACATTCATGTTGTTCATGCAATGGACGGCTAGCGACGGGTCGGGCGGGATGTGTAGACAGTTCGGCGATGTCGGACGATAGAGCGAAGGTAAAGCGTGAAGAGACCGGATGCCGGCATGGAGTTCTGCATCGAGGTCGGGATGGAGTCGTCGAGTTCGAGGCCACATGGGCGGCCAGACAAGATGACGAGTTTGCCGATGACCTCGCCAGCTTCAGCGCCGCCATGGGAGTCGCCGCCGACTTCCCGCGGCTCTCAACCTGGTACCACTGGTGGAAGGGCGAGACCTTCGAAGAAGTGCTCCTCGTCACCGACGAGGTGACCGTCGAACGATTCGATGGGAGTGAAACGACCGGGCTCGATGGTGAAGAACTTGCGAGTCCCCAGACCAGTCGGAGTGATGGTGCAATCGCGTCCAGTTCCGCGGCGATCAACAACCAACAAGATTGCTGGTGCCGTCTAATCATATAGTTATATGATTAGACCATGCCAACGGAAAGAATCTCAGTCACAATCGACGAGACGGTGGTCGAGCGAGTCCGGGAACTCGCTGGCCCACGAGGAGTGAGCGCCTTCGTTGATCGCGCCTTGCGCCATGAGCTCGCCCGATCAGAACTTCGTTTGCTGCTGGACCAACTCGAAGTGGAGCTCGGTCCGGCAGACGAAGAGATGGTGGCAGAAGCAGAAGTGGTTATCACTGAACTTGAGCGCAAGGTCCGGAGTGGGTCACAACGTGCCGCAGGCTGAGCGCCATTTGAGCACGGTAGTTGTCCTTGACGCCGAAGCGGTCTCCGTCCTGGCATCTCCTCGGGAACGAGGCTCTGCGGCGCGGCGGGCTCAAGCCGTGTTGGAGGCCATCGAACGACGGGGCGGATTCGCGGTGGTCCCAGCACCCGTTCTCGCCGAGACCAGCCGGACCCGGGCTCGCCGAGACACGGTGAACCGCGTCCTAGGCAAACTTGAGATAGCGCCGACCGATCGCCGTATCGCCGAGATCGCCGGAGTTCTCCTTGCAGGCGCAGCGTTTGATTCTGCGAGTGCAATCGACGCGTTCGTGGTGGCCACGGCCGCGGTCCGCCAGAGTGCTGTCGTGCTGACTGGTGATCCGGGAGATCTCAACATGCTGGCGGTTTCGGCGCCAAATGTTGCCGTTCAATCTCTCTAGAGGATCCGATCGGTTCTCGCGATGTTCATCGCTCAACTGGGAACATGTTGTCGATCCGACAACGGTCGGTGGAGGTGGCGGGACGAGGTTCGCCTCTCCCTCGTCGCCTCGGTAGCGAACGTGATACCTAGCAGTCGCTCATCATGCGCAGGGCATTACATAGTTCGCTATCTCGCACGCCGAGTTCACCGATCTTGGTGGTTAGTGCTGCTCGTCTGATGCGCTGGAGGCTGTCGAAGTTGGCGACACACTCCGTGCTGAGCCCCTCGTCGGTGCCGAGTCGGATCTCGGTGGGGATGGAGCGGATTGTCCTCGTGACGGGTGCGACCACCACGCCCGTCAGAACGGGCACCGCTTCTGAGCGGGTAACCACCAAGACTGGACGGCGAGCAGATTCGATTTCTGCCCACCAGATGTCTCCTTGTCGAGGGATCGTCACCACGGCTCCTCTTCGATCAACGCCCTGGTGGCGGTGCCGAGCCCGCTGAGTTCAGCAACCGTCTCTGGGCTTTGTCGATAGGCCTCGGCGATCTGCTCTCCAGCTTTCTGCCGTCTGTACTCGTCAATGATGCGCTCAAGTCCCATCCTGACCAAGTCGGATCGGCTCGATGCTGCCCCTCGGGCAACGAGTTCATCAACTTCCAGAATCAGCGCTTCATCTACACGGGTGACGAGTTGTGCCATGCGATAAGTATATCGATATGCAATGCAATCCGCTATGCAAGCGGTAGCGGATCGGCCGGCCCGAACCGGGGATGAGCGGGCCGATCCCTTCCCGGTGTCGCATGGGGATCGGCCGAACGACGGCATCGGCAACAACCGAAGACCAGGTAACTACAACCGACGACCAGGTAACTACTCCCCACGATCCGCGGCTGCAATCTTCCGACCACTGATCTGCCGTCCGATCCCTACGCCGCCTCCGGTGCCCGCAGGCCGGTGACCGATGGAACCAGCAGCACCCCGGCGGTCAGCATCACGGTGAGCGCGGCCACGGCGACCAGGACGGTGGTGGTGCCGAGGGATGTCGACAGCGGCCCCACTAGGGCCATGCCCAGCGGCAGGAACACCAACGACCCGAACCAATCGTAGGCACTCACCCGGGACAGCACCTCAGGCGGGATCTCGCGCTGCATGGTCGTGTTCCAGAGCGCGCCGAAGACAGACATCGATCCACCGCTGAGAAACGCTCCGACGGCAATAGCCAGGATCGATACCGGAAAGGCCAGGGCCAGGAGGGGGACTGCCCACAAGAACGTGGTCATCACGGCGATGAGGAGTGGACGCCGCGGATGCACCCGGAGCATCACCGTCCCTCCGACCATTGCACCAGCACCCAGTGCGGCCAGGATGATGCCCCATGCCGTAGCCCCACCCAGGTGCTCCTTGGACACCACCGGACCGAGCACAAAAAACGGGGCGTAGATGAGCATGTTCACCACCGATGCCTGCACGACGATGACCCACAGCCACGTCCGACTCCAGAACTGATCCCAGCCCTGACGCATCAACACCAGGAAGGTGTCGCTTGTTCTGATGATGCTCCAGTCAGCTCGCACCATGGCCAGTGAGACCACGCTGACCAGGTACGACAAGCCATCGACCAGAACGGCCCAACCCGGGCCCGAGATTGCGATGATGATCCCGGCCAAGACCGGGCCCGCGATCCCACCTCCCGACTCGGCGAGACCGTTCAGTGCATTGCCCTGCTGCAGGTTCGTCTCGTCCACGATCTGTGGCACAAGTCCGGTCATGGCCGGAGTGAAGAACGCCATTCCGATTCCGAGCAGCCCGGCGAGGAGAAGGAAGCCCCACAGGGGTGGGGTCCCCACCAAGATCCAGATGCCCAGGGCGGCCTCGGCGGCAAAGCGAAGCACGTCCGAGCCCAGCATCACCAACCGACGGCTGAACCGATCGGCGATCACGCCCCCGATCAACAAGAACAGCACCAGGGGCAGGGTCTCGGCGGCCAGCACGAAGCCGACGTCGCTGGCCGAACCATGTTCGAGCACGGCGAAGGCAATGGCCACCGGGGCCATGCCGGTTCCGATCTGAGATGCGGCCTGGCCGATGAAGAAGACCCGGAAGTTCCGCTCCTTGAGGGCTCCGATCCAGTTGGTGGCGCCCACCACCGGAATCTACCGGAATCTACCGGCAGCCATTCGACCGTGCCATCGGACAAGCACGCACGCCCAGCGCTCCCAACTGGGGAACACCTCAGTCTTGTGACCGCGCCTGTAGTGTTCGGATCATGACGTCCTCACCTCCTTCGACCAAGACCACCCTGGCCGTTTCCAGTGCCATCGCTCGGTTGCGCAGCTACAACCTGGTGGCTGCATGCGCCCATCTAGCCCAGGGAATCCTCATCCTCGTGCTGGCCAACAGCTTCGCCCTACCGGTCACCGCCAGCTACATGACCGGCCCCCCGGGTGGCACCGAGCCCCGCGACTTGGTCCAGCTGTTCGACCTGCGCACGGCGTGGGTGGTAGCCGCCTTCTTCTTCTGCTCCGCCATCGCCCACTTCGCCGTGGCTGGTCCAGGGTGGAGCCGGTACTCCGCCGATCTGGCCCGCTCCCGCAATCCCTATCGCTGGATCGAATACTCGGTCAGCTCGTCGCTGATGATCGTGCTCATCGCTCAGCTGGTCGGGATCGAAGACATCGCCGCATTCGTAGCGCTGATCGGAGTCAACGCCTCGATGATTGCCTTCGGGTGGCTACAGGAGCGCTACGAGTCCCCCGGGGGAGGCTGGTGGCCATTCATCCTCGGGTGCGGAGCCGGCATTACCCCGTGGCTGGCCATCGGCATCTACTTGGCCGGCCCCGGCTCCAGCGCCCATGCCCCCGGCTTCGTCTACGCCATCTTCTTCTCGCTCTTCATCTTCTTCAACGCCTTTGCCATCAATCAGTTCCTCCAGTACGACCAGGTGGGCAAGTGGCGGGACTATCTGTTCGGCGAGCGGGCCTACATCACCCTCAGCCTGGTGGCCAAGTCCCTGCTGGCTTGGCAGATCTTCGCCTCCACCCTGGCATCGCAGTCAGGTAGCTGACGCCAGCAGCCATGGAGGGTCCGACCACGGTCGACGACGTCCCCATCGCTGGGCGCTGCGACCCCCGTTTCGACGAGGTCCGCCAGCAGTTCGCCCGTAACTTCGTCGAGCGAGGTGAGGTCGGGGCGGGGTTGTGCGTGCTGGTCGACGGTGAGCCAGTGATCGATCTGGTGGGGGGATGGGCCGATGCCGACCGCACCCGGCTCTGGCAGGCCGACACCTTGGTCGACGTGTACTCGGTAGGCAAGGCGGTCGTGGCGCTGCTGGCGCTGCAGCTGGTCGACGAGGGACGCATCGCCCTCGACGACCCGGTGGCGTCGGTGTGGCCCGAGTTCGCCGCTGGCGGCAAGGAGTCGGCCACCATGCGCCACGCCCTGTGTCACCGGGCCGGGGTCCCCGCCATTCGGATTCCCCTGACGGACGCCGACCTGTGGGAGTGGGACACCATGACCGCGGCCCTGGCCGCCACGGAGCCGTGGTGGGAGCCGGGGACCCGGCACGCGTATCACACCAACACGTACGGCCATCTGATCGGCGGAATCATCCACCGGGTCACCGGCGAGCTCCCGGGCACCCGGTTGCAGTCGGTGGCCGAGCCCCTCGGCGCCGACATCTGGTGCGGCCTCCCCGAGGTCGAACAAGTCCGGTGCGCCGAGGTCATCTGGGCCCTCGGGGAGATGCCGCCCCTCCCCGACCCAGTCACGCTGGCTGACGATGCCCGGATGACCCAACTCAGTTACTTCAATCCCCCGGGCTACTCGTCGATAGGTGTGGTCAACACTCGGCCGTGGCGCGCCACCCAGATACCTTCCACCAACAGCCATGCCACGGCTACCGGAATCGCCCGTATCTACCAGGGGCTGCTCGAGCCCGGTCGGTTGCTCTCGAAGGCCCTGCTGGCCGAGGCCACCGCACCGCAGTCGGTGGGCTACTGCCCGATCCTCGGCGAAGAGGTCACCTTCGGGCTCGGGTTCAAGCCCACTACCGAACGACGGCCGTTCGGGCCGAACCCAGCGAGCTTCGGACACTTCGGCACCGGCGGGGCCCTCGGGTTCGCCGACCCGGATGCCTCGGTGGCCTTCGGCTACGCCATGAACCACGTGATCCCCCGGTGGCAGAGCAGCCGCAACCGTTCACTCATGGACGCCCTCTACCGCGGCCTGTGAGCCATGTGGGTGAAGACGGTCCGCCGGTACGCCGTTCTGCGAGGATGAACCGATGCGGTTCATCAGGCTCTACAGCGATACAGACGGCGTATCCCGGTTCGAGGACCTCGAGATGGCCTTCGCTCCCCGGGAGTTCGTCCCTCCGGCTCCTCCCTTCGACGTGTCGGAGCCGATAGCAGCATCCGAGTACCTGATGATCCGAGTGCCGGCCGGTTGGAGCGATTCGGCCCACCCGGCACCAGCCCGCCAGTTGATGCTCTTCATGTCCGGCGCTTTCGAGGTGACGGCCGGTGACGAGATCCGGCGCATCGCGGCCGGCGACATCGTCCTGCAAGAAAACACCCGAGGCCCTGGCCACGGGACCACTGCACTCGAGGACACGATCATCGCCGTGGTGCGACTGAGCGAAACCGGCGAAACCCCGGGCCCGTTGGATTGAGAGCCAGACGCTGAAGTTGCCGGCCGTCTGCCTGCCTCTCCGCGCCTCCTGCCTCGCTCTTCTCTCCTCTGTCGCGTTGGGTGATACACCCGTCTGGCAGTGTGTGCCGGTGAGGGGAACGCGGCCATGAAGATCATCCATACCAGCGACTGGCACATCGGGCGCCGGTTCGAACGCGAGTCGATGGAAGCCGAACAGCGTGCCTTCTTGGTCTGGCTGGCCGGACAGGTGACCGAGCACCGGGTCGACCTGGTCATTGTGGCCGGCGACATCTACGACCGATCGATGCCCGCCGAGGATGCCGTCGCCCTGCTCGACGAAGGGCTCGAGGGGCTCCTTGCCGCCGGAGCCGTGGTGGCCCTCATTTCCGGCAACCACGACAGCGCCCGCCGCCTGGGCTTTGGTGCCGCCCGCCAGGCCCGTGGAGGTGTGCACGTCTTCGCCGATGATCAGGGTCAGCCAGTCCCATGGATCTTCGCTGCCGGTGCCGAGCGTGTGGCCGTGCTGGCCGTCCCGTTCCTCGACCCGTACGCCGTACCTGCCCCGCATCCGGAGATCGACGGATCGGTTCGGACTCGTACCCATCAGAACGTGCTGGCCGACGCCGTCGAAGCCGGGCGAGCCCATCTTGACCCTGACGACCCGGTACCGACCATCTGCGTGGCGCATGCCTACGTAGCGGGGGGCGTGAACTCAGAGTCCGAGCGCATCTTGTCCATCGGTGGTACTGACCTGGTCGACGCCGCGGTACTCGCGGGGTTCGACTACGTCGCCCTCGGTCATCTCCACCGGCCGCAGCGCATCGGCGGCGACGACACGGTCGCCTATTCGGGATCCCCCCTCCCCTACTCCTTCAGCGAGGACCACCCGAAGTCTGTTCGCCTGCTCGACGTGGATGCCTCTGGCCTCACAGGCGTGCGCACACTGTCGGTGCCAGTCGGACGCCCGGTGGTCACCCTCACCGGCACCCTCGACCAACTGCTGGTCGATCCGGCTCACGACCGCTACGTCGGCCACTGGGTGTCAGCCCGGCTGACCGACGCCACCGTGCAGACTCAGCCGATGGAGCGTCTCCGCGTCCGATTCCCCCACGCCGTCAGCCTGCGCTACATGCCGGCCGGCCTCGAAACGGGTGCACCGATCTCTTCTGGACCAGGACGGACAGCGCTCGAAGACCAACCCAAGGAAGACGTCATCGTCGAGTTCTTGACCGAGCTCCGCCAAGATGCACCCACGGAGTCAGAGCGCGACATGATCCGCGATGCGCTGGCTGGCGCCCTCCGATCGGCAGACGCATGAGGCCGCTCACCCTCCGTATCCAGTCATTCGGCTCCTACGCCGGAGCGTTCGAAGTCGATTTCGCCCGGCTGGGCCGCCATGGCGTCTTCTCCATCACCGGTCCCACCGGGGCCGGCAAGTCCACGATCTTCGACGCCATCGTCTACGCCCTTTACGACGACCTCCCCGGATTCCGTTCCGACAGCCACGTCCGCAGCCAGTACGCAGACGACCAGTCGATGACCACGGTGTCCCTCACCTTCGAAGCCGATGGGAAGGTGTGGGAGGTCGAGCGCTCACCTGGCCAGTACCGGCCCCGCATCCGAGGTGTCGGGGCTCCGGTGTACGACGAGTCCAAGGTCGTACTGAAAGAGGCTGGAGCCGATGGCGGCGGCCTGACCCGCAAGAACGCCGTCAACACAGAGATCCTCCGACTGATCGGCCTCAGTAAGGAGCAGTTCGAACAAGTCGTCCTCATTCCTCAGGGCAAGTTCGAAGAAGTGCTCAAGGCCGATACCAATCAGCGCGCCGCCCTGCTCGGGCGCCTCTTTCCGATCGCCAGCTACACCAAGACCACTGAGGCGCTCAAGGAACTGGCCGCAGCACGCCGGGTGGCCTACGCCGAGCTCAGCAGCGGTAGTGCCGCCTTGGTCGAGCAGATCCGGACCGACATTCTGATCGCGCTTCGATCGGCCACCGAGGACGTCGACCCACCGGCCCTGCCCGACCCGTCGCTCACGGCGGAAGCCTTCGATCCCGGCGACCTCGACCGCCACCGGTCCGTGCTCGACGACCTGGCCGGGGCCATCGCAACCGAACGGGACAGCGCCACCGCAGCCCTGGCCGAAGCCCGCTCACAGCGTGCAGTGGCAGAGGCCTCGGCCACAAGGTGGGATCGCTGGCGGGCCGACCTCCTGGCCGCACAAGACTTTCCCGTCCAGGCCGAGGCCGATCGGCTGGCGCTCGAGGCGCTCGATCGTGCCCGCACCGTGGCCCGGTTGGGTCCAGCTCTCACTCAGTGGCGGAAGGCAACCGACGCGCTGGTCGCTGGTTGCATCGATCGGGACCGCCTGCGGACCGTCATCGACGGGGCATGGATCACCACCTACGACGCATCCACCCTCGATGGGGCCAATACCTCGGCTGCCTTGGCTAACTTGGCCGCCTTGGTTGCCGCCGACGCCGTCGTGCTCGGTAAAGCGGACGGCGACTACGCCGACCTGATCCGACGCCAAGGAGAGATGGCCTCCGTCGAACGGAGCCTGGCGGAGCGTCAGACCGCCCTCGACGAATCATCGGGTTCCGTAGACGCACTCGGCACCGCCCTAGTCACAGCCAAGGAGTCGCTCAGCACAGCAGTGGCGTCTGCGGTTGGACGCGTCCCAAGCGAAGTCCGGGTCCACGAACTCGCCCAGGCCGCCCGCCAGGCCGCCCAACGGGATACTGGCCTGTTGCGGGTCACCACCCTCGAGGCCGACGTCGACAAGGCGGCCGATGCCGAAGCACAGGCCCTCGTGGACGCCCACACGGTCCGCGCCGCGTGGCGGGCTGGGCTGGCTGGCCGCCTGGCTGAACACCTGGTCGACGGCGCGCCGTGTCCCACCTGTGGATCCGGGGAACACCCCTCGCTGGCCCAACTCACCGTGGATGCCCCCACCGACGAGATACTGCAGCAAGCCGAAGAGACTGCGGCCCGGCTCAGCTCGGTGTGCCAGGCCCGACGGGTCGAGCTGGCGGCAGCCAATGCATCGGTGGAGTCGTTCGGTGATCCGGGGGACGTCGAGGATCTCACGCTTCAGCTAGCCGAAGCGCAAGCCGTGTTGGATGCGATCATCGGGTTCGAGTCCGAAGGCTTGCGGCTCGGGCAAGAGATCGAACAGCTCACCGAGGCGCATAGCGCTGGACTGAACGCTGCGGCAGCCGAAGTGGCGGCACTGCAGACCGACCGGGCTGTCCTGGCCGCCGCAGGCACCCAGTGGGACCTCGAGCGCGATGCATTCATCACCGCACACGGCGCATTGGCCTCAACAGCCGATGCGGCACGGGACCGCCGGCTGTTGGCAGAAGCCATCACTGGACTCAGCGTCGCCTTACGCTCCGTCGAGGAGGCGACGGCCGCCCTGGACCAGAACCTGACGGTGCTGAAGCCGACCCTGACCGAGTTCGAGGTCGACGACCCATCTCGACTCGAGTCGTGGGGACGGCCGGCCGAGGAGGTCGATCGGGAGTCCACATCGATCGAGGTGCGTGCCCACGAACGTCGAGACATCAGCGCCCGGATCGCCCAGTACCAGGAGGACGGAGGACCGACGGAACGTCCCGATCCGACACCCCTAATGGAAGCCGAGAAGACTGCTGATGGCAGGTCAGCCGGGCTGATCGGCCGGTTGGCCGTGGTGACATCGCGCATCAAGTCGATCGATACCGCCGCGGCTGAGGTGGCATCCCGGGTCGGTGCCATCGACGACGCCCGCAAGAGCAAGGAGGAGGCCGAGCACCTGGCCGCCATCTGCGCCGGGACAGCATCAGGGGCAGTCGGTGCCCGGGTCGCCCTCGACCACTGGGTGCTCGCCTACTACCTGCGCCAGGTACTGGCTCAGGCCAACCACCGGCTCGAGGCCATGACCGGTGGCCGGTATGCGTTGGAGCTCAATCGCGAGTACACCGACGGGCGCAAGCCCTGGGGTCTCGACCTGTCCGTCCTCGATGCCGAGACCGGACAGTCCCGTCCAGCCACCACGCTGTCCGGCGGGGAGACCTTCATGGCCGCGCTCTCCCTGGCGCTCGGTCTGGCCGACGTTGTGTCGGCCGGATCGAACTACACGATCGGTGCACTCTTCGTCGACGAGGGATTCGGATCGCTCGACGGCGACTCGCTCGACACCGTGATCGACGTACTCCGCTCGTTGCAGGACGGAGGTCGGATGGTTGGCGTCATCAGCCACGTGCAGGAGTTGAAGGACGCCCTCCCCAACGGCATCACCATCGAATCGACCAGTCGGGGCTCAGCGGCCACCATCCACTACCCAGACAGTTGATGCGCTCGCACACCAGCACCCGCAGTCGCACCCGGGCTCACCGCTACGCCGTAGCCGTAGCCCTGGCCCTGACGGCAATCGCGCTGGCAGCGTGCAGATCGAGTGTCTCCACCGACCAGGCAACCACTCCCCCGTCGACAGGGAGCACTGCTGCTGTCAGCACCCCGGGCATCGTCATCGGGCCCGGTGCGCAGTCCACGTACACCGTGCAACGCCAGCCAGATCCCGGCACCTGTCACTACCGAACCACCGGGGGTGACACCCTGCCCGATCCGGCATGCACCCCAGGAGCGGTCAACCCTCAGGTGACCCAGGCCACCATCGGCTCCACCATCTGCCGATCAGGGTGGACATCGACCATCCGACCACCGTCGAGCATTACCGGGGCCGAAAAACGGGGGTCAGCTGCCGCCTACAACTACACCGGGTCGTTCTCCACGGGCGAGTACGACCATCTCATCCCCCTTGAACTCGGCGGCGACCCGAACGACCCGGCCAACCTGTGGGTTCAGCCCAACGACCGACCAGGTGCAACCTCGACGTACAACTCCAAGGACACCCTCGAGTCCGTCCTCCGTCGCCTGGTCTGTTCGGGCACCCTCACGCTTACTGCCGCGC
>Ga0194035_1000185_pt1 | contig 37404 bp, 42 predicted proteins | sample JunL2320m_MetaG_FD_148680 | JGI IMG/M metagenome (GOLD analysis project Ga0194035, IMG submission 148680) | Anoxic zone freshwater microbial communities from boreal shield lake in IISD Experimental Lakes Area, Ontario, Canada - Jun2016-L239-20m | ecosystem: Environmental > Aquatic > Freshwater >...
TTGTAATATCAAAATCAAAAGTTGTCATTATAATTTATAATATTATAATCACAAATTTTATGTCTAAAATAATGTTAATTTGAAGAATCATGCAATCACCACTGTATCTTATAAACCAGAAAATAAACCATCGGGTGAATTAATTTTAATACAAAACTTGCTAAAAAGTGAATTTGCAAATGTCATAAAGTATTATTATAATGGAAATTTTAGTGAAGTGTTGCGCTTACTAAGCAAAGAAAGGTTGCAATATTTATCAAACTTATTGTATTTATAGTATTTATATAAAAAAAGTCCTATTCAATACCCAACATATGAAAAAGTTCGTTTGCTTTTAAAATTATATTTAGAAGGATTAACTAAATGTATTGAGCAATTTTTAGACATAAGTAAATAAAAGAAAAATTCGCTCTATCTATTATATGGAGTGGAATACAGTTACTATACTTGCACTTATTGTGCTTGTAACATCCTTTTTGCAGTTCAATTCACCTAGCAATCCCTACAAAGGCGGTTCTTTATCAAATAAATCAATCGTGTCATCATTTATAGGTGGTCGTAAATATAAAAAAAGATGTATAAAATAATAATATCCTATCCTATCCTATCCTATCCTAACAACACAAGAGCTCATGATACATAAGAAGACAACATTTCATAAAAGTTGTGCACTTTACGTTTGACGATAATTTTAGACACATCGAATGAGGTCAAATACAATCCATCCAATGATTTCACCCGAGACAATGCCACATAGATTTGTCCAGATTCAAATATTTGCCGTCCAATATCTATTTTCGCATGCATTAGCGTCGCGCCTTGCGCCTTGTGAATCGTAATTGCCCATGACAATATCAATGGTATTTGAGAGACACTAACACTAGACATCTTTTCACTAGTCCATACATGATAATCCATTTTCATGGTGATTCCATTGTCAAATGATACTACAGGCACTCCAGAGACGCCATCAAAATTCACAACTTTTCCTTGAGACCCGTTGCATAGCATCATGTCTTCTTGTTCGTCGTCCAACATGTTAATAACACACATGACTTGCGCGCCGACTTTTAATTTCAATATAGGATTGCACATGATGTTTGATTTAATATAATTCAGTTCTTGCTCAAAATCATACGAACCAGAACCCGACGACGACGACGACGAAGAAGAATCCTGCTTACTACACTGCATCAAATATTCCTTTTCATCCCCAGTCAATTCCGCCATTTTCATAGAATTAATGTATTCCACACTTTTTTTTTTCGGATATATTTCAGTGATAATTATACCAGAATCCGGGGCAGGTTCTCTCCCAACAAACGATTGCAATGTTTCCGCGGTTTTGCGTTTAATCACACCTTTGCGTATTTGATTGAGCATGCCAGCATACACATCATCGCCGATTTGACGGAATATTTTCACCAATTGAACATGACAATCCAGAGAGAATACATTGAACCAATCCACACTTTCAAAACAGAATCGCGTCGTGTCTGGGTCTTCTATTTGTCCCACAGGCGGCAACTGGTAAAAGTCCCCCGAAAATATCACTTGCATGCCGCCAAAAGGCGCACCATAATTTCTGCGAATGGCCCGTCCAACGGCGTCCAACAAATCAAATAATTTCACAGACATCATACTTACCTCGTCAACAATCAATACGTCTGTTTTTAACCATGCATTTAAAGAACGTCTATTTGTTTTTATTTTTTCAATAATAGATTCAATCGAGCCCGAACCCAGTCCAATCCCGCTCCATGAATGAATTGTTTTCGCAGAGCATTCTAATAAAACTGCTGCACATCCAGTGAGTGCGCATACTTGAATTCGCCTCCCGGTTCGCATACCATGGTCGTAGATGTGACGAATTAATTTTGTTTTACCTGAACCACCTGGACCAGTAATAAATATATTTTTTCTTTCAATATATTTATTAAATGCGAGTTCTTGTTCATCGGATAATGTGATTGCCGACATGATTTGCTATTTTGAGGTTATCGTTGCATAGATAAATCAATTCAATTTTCTTTTATTGTATTCACTTTGCCCTCTTTTAACCAACAATCCAACAATCCAACAATCCAATATAACGCAATATGAAAGAGACCCAATAAAATAATCTTAAACCAATATATAAAATGGATTTTAACCTCAGCAATTATCAAAAAACCGAATTACAAGAGATGTTTGAACTGCCGTCCAATTACAATCAAGAATTAGTAGAAATCCAAGAAAAAAAATTAAGAGATACCATTATAAACAATCAATCCATCAATGAAAACATAAAAAACAAGACACTCATCTTTTTACAAGAAGCAAAACAAATGTTATCAAGAGACCTCGCCAATTTCTACAATAGTCGGTTTGAGTTAAAACCAATCCAAACAGACGCTGACAATCATGATGTCCAAGAGAGAAAGCAGACACCTTTTTTGAATTCTTTTCCGAGCGAATTCTTTCCAGGAATCATCAATCCATTAAAAAAGCGTGTATCAACTAAAAATCTGAATATAGACACCAGATTTAGAGAGAATTATTATGGTTCGCCATCTACAAATTATCATTTGAATCTTCCAATAAAAATGAATAGTGTAATGACGATGCAATTATCCGCATTTGAAATGCCCACTACTTTTTACAATGTGTCAAAGCAATATGGTAATAATTTCATGACCATCACTGTAAAGACAACAACAGAGACGACATCTGCCGTTTTAACCATTCAAGACGGCAATTATACCTACGACACAATCACCAGTTATTTAAATAGTATTTTAACTAATTTGGGTGATCCATTTGACAAATTGATATTTGCGATTAATATTATGAATACGTCTGGCTCTAAACAAATGTTGGTCGGTGTCAAATCACCAACAGACCCAACCACAATCGAATTTTCTCTCAATTTTCAAGCGGATAAGAATGGCAAAGAGGATAAAAACACTCCTTTGCCATTGAAATTTGGATGGACTCTTGGATTCCGAAATGGAATTTATATAAATAATTCGACCTATGTCTCTGAAGGTGTGGTCGATTTGTTAGGTCCAAGATACATTTATTTAGTCATTGATGATTACAACAACAATGTAAATAATAATTTTTATAGTGCGTTTACGAGCTCGATATTAAACAACAATATTTTAGCACGTATTTCAATGAATACAAAATTTTTCGACATATTGGGACAAAACAATCTTTCTCTCATTACTACTCCGAGAGAATATTATGGACCAGTAGATATTCAAAAAATGAATGTTCAATTGTTGGATGAATATGGTCGCGTTCTGGATATTAATAATATGGATTATAGTTTTTGTTTGACATTTAAAACAGTGTATGACATTTAGACCGGCGTCTGAAACCCATTCTTCGTGCCACCATCATATTTCACTGCATAATGATTGTCTAGCAGCCATTGATTAATATGCAAATCTTCCAAATACACGTCTGCCAAGATGCGGCCATATTTTTCAGTTTGGACATTTGTCAGAGTAACGACGCGATGTAGCAATTTGTCATTTAATGCTGAACGCGATTTTTTCGCAGCAGCCTTTTCTTCTTCTGAATGACCTTTGATTTCAGGGCTATCAATGCCATTTAAGCGCACTGAAAACCGAAACAATGGCGACTCTGCATAAGGCATGTATGCAGCAATCGTAATTGTGTCGCCATCATATACTTTGATGACTTGACCTTGACGAATTGGAAAAACAAATGAACACGTGTCTCCCCATGCAATAATGTCGCTGTGAATATTTAAGGATTGCATATTATTTTGTTAATTACTTACAAGTCTTTAAACCATTTCCTTTTTCTCTACAATGATTCAATGATTCATCCTATTTTCTCTCTTTATACTATATGCCTTTTTACAAGTTTATTAAAAAAAGAAGACCTTCAACGAAATTGGATTTGCAAGGTGTACCAACCTTACAATTGAACTCTACCATATTAGCCCCGATACAATGTCCAACAAATATTATGTCTACATTGACTGCGCCATTTTATGAAGTATATACCATTGATCCATCAGGTGCATTGTTTGGACAAACAACTTATCCGTGCATTGAGAATGCATGGAAAAAATATCTAGTTAATTATAAAGATGTTTACTCATGCTATAAATATTAAACCCTTTGAAGAAATCCTAACCTAATCTAAATCGTAAAAGTTAAAATAATCAATGCAATTGAGACTGATGTTGTAACTGCATATGTAATTAAGAATCGCATCTTTGATTGAACGTGGTCGCTGAATTCATCGACCTCATTGTCTTCTTGGGTCTGGGTCGTCGTCGCATTTTCCGCCGCCGCCGCCGCCGCCGCCGCCGCCGCGTCCGGTTTCCAGTTAGTATTGTTATAGTAATTCATCTTCCCATAAATAGGCCGCTGCTTATTATCTTCATTCGCTTCATAGATGCCGTTGGAAAATTCATCAGTGTCTTCGTCTTCATAAATAGTTGCAATTCGTAATATATTTTTTAAAAGTTTCCGATGAGTGAACGACATATTATCTTCTTCATCCAAAATAATAAATAATCCCCAATCAGAATCAGAATCTTCTTCTTGTGGCATTCCCAATTCCAAATCAATAAATTTCATACTTTTTGCAAGAAAAGAAAGAGAGAAAAAGCATTTCATTTTTATTTGTTTTTGCGAGTTATTTTTGTCATTTATTATTCGCATATTTATAAATATGTTGTCGTTGCCATTAAATATAGAATTGCAAAAAATGCCAGAAATAAAAAATCAACTAAAAGAAGAACCACATCCACAGCCACAGCCAGAGCCACAACGACTAGAACGACCAGAACGACCAGAAGAACCAGAAGAAAAAGACCCCAGCAACAAAAAAGAGAATCTAGACCTGATGAAAGGAGTCTTTCACGAATTAAAAAATTACAAACACATCCAAGAGTACAATAGCGATTTTAGCGACACATATAGTAGTAAAAGCGAGAAACAAAAGAAAATCAATTATTTAAATGTTGAGAATAAATTAAACAAATATTATTTTGACATTAATCACAAATATTCTAGTGCATTGGATGTGTTGGCTTCCTATTTAAAAGGCCAAAAATTAATTTATATAGAATCCAAGGATTATTCAGAACAGCAGTTGAACAAATTAATGATGCCCTCTATTTTTCTCTCTGCAGCAGCAACTGTCTTGTCTGGAACAATAATGAATTATCCATGGGGATATATATTAATTTCATCAGTAAATGCATTCATCGCCTTTTTACTTTCTTTAGTAAATTTTTTTAAATTTGATGCAGCAGCAGAAGCCCATAAAATATCAGCACATCAATATGACAAATTGCAATCCTCTGTTGAATTCACCTCAGGAATTGTATTATTGTTTAAAGACGACAATTCTTTTAACAATGAAGAGACAAACGAAAAGAATATACGCCGTGAAAATGATAGAAAAAACATGGAGAATAAATTAACAGATGTAGAGAAGAAGATTCTAGAAATCAAAGAAACAAATCAATTCATTGTTCCTAGTGTAATTAGACAGAGATATCCAGTGATTTATAATACGAATATTTTTTCAATCATTAAAAAAATAGAAAATCAAACAAAAAAGACGATTGCGCATTTAACAAACGTAAAGAATGAAATTAGATATATGAATGGATTGTCTAAAAGTGTTGAAAATTCCGAAAAATTGACCGAATTGTTTGAATTGAAACGAGAGATTGTTAAAAAAATATTGATATTGAATTCAGCCTTTTCAATTATAGACCAAATGTTTAGCCAAGAAATAAAAAATGCTGAATTAATTAAGAAGCATTGGTTACGCAATTTGTTTTGTTATAATATTGCATTAGTTGATCCAGAAAAAATTAATCCGTTTATAGAAAATTTGTTAGACCCCTTTAGTTCTTTCACAGTATAATATATATGAGTATAACTTCAGGTATATTAGCCTCAATGTTATTAAAACTTAACCGTAACGGAGAGAAAGGCAATATTCCACAACGCATACAATATGACCTGGATACTGATAATATATCCCCTGCTAAATTCATTATAATAAAGCCAAATGCTCTGACAACTCCGACAGCCATGTATCCAGAAAGTGAAGATGAAATGCATTTTAGATTTCAGCCACAAATGCAATATCAAGGTCCAGATGTAGAGCAACTATCCGATGCATACCCGGAAAACATGCGAATGAGAATACAACCGCAACTGAAAATGCAACGCCAGCAACTATCCGATGAATCTGAATACCCTGAATACCCTGAATACCCTGAATACCCTGTCATCTCGGATATGAATTCTGACTCTGAACAAGAAGAAGAACAAGAAGAACAAGAAGAACAATACCAAGAACCAATCATTCGGACAAAAGATGATTTAATTATACAACAACAAGAATTAATACGACAACAGAGAGAATTAATTCAACAACAGCGTGAAGAACTTACATTATACAAAACACAATCCATGATGATATCTGCAATGACTCCTAAGAAAAAGCATAAAAAAACTGTCAGGTTTCAGTTAATGCCTAAAAAATCGTCCAGGACTTCGTCTCGCAGGTCATCGCGCAAGTCTCATAGAAAGACTTCATCTCCGCGTTCCTTGCCGCGTTCCTTGCCGCGTTCCTTGCCGCGTGCTAGAATGCCAGAAAGAGACACTCCTCTGCCCTTGTTCGTGCCCCCTGTATTTTCATCAAGTATACAAAAATTATAAATATAATATATATATGGAAATTCAAAATATTATTCTTGTGGTAATTTTATGTTTTTTAATTTTATACACAATTATTCTCATTAAACCGCCGCCGCAGCCGCAGCCGCAGCCGCAGCCGTCGCCACAACCCATTGTTGGCGGTTGCAATGGAACGAGATATGGTTGTTGTCCAGACAATATGACCCCCAAAAAGGATGCATATGGAAGCAATTGTTTCTTTCATCCTTATCCAAATCTACCCATAGTTGGCGGTTGCAATGAAACGAGATATGGTTGTTGTCCAGACAATACCACAGCAAAACACGATGCTTATGGAAGCAATTGTTTCTTTCATCCTTATCCCAACCCATACCCACCGCCTCCGCAACCCGTCATTGGTGGGTGTGCCGGGACAAGATATGGATGTTGTCCAGGGAGCACGACTGCAAAATATGATGATTTAGGAACAAATTGTTCGGGTTATGTGCCACCACCAAGTCCTGTCATTGGTGGGTGTGCCGGGACAAGATATGGTTGTTGTCCAGGGAGCACGACTGCAAAACATGATGATTTAGGAACAAATTGTTCGGGTTATGTGCCACCACCAAGTCCTGTCATTGGTGGGTGTGCCGGGACAAGATATGGTTGTTGTCCAGACAATGCAACAGTAAAAGACGATTTTTTAGGGAAAAATTGTTCGCGTTATCCTAATTAAATCAAAAAAAAGAAGGAGAGAAAAAGTAGAAAAATAAAATAAAAAATTGATATAGAATTATCTTGTTATAAAGACGTAAGAAATGCAAACAACAAAATCAATTTTATATCCGGTTCTTTATGGAAAAAACAAGCACGAGAGAGACAACAACATTCAATTTTTTGAAGAAGGTCATAAATATATTATTACAACAGACCCTCATAGTAAATACACCTCAGTCACTACATGGAATCATTCGCATTTTCCGCATTTTAATGCAGACGATATTATTCGCAACATGATGAAAGGACGCAATTGGAAACCCGGTCACAAATATTGGAATATGACTGCAGAAGAAATCAAACAATTATGGGCATCCAATGGTGCAACTGAATCGGGTGCAGGAACAAATATGCATTATGATATTGAATGTTTTATGAATCAAGATTTAGTGGACGAAGACAATGCCCCGATTTCATACACACACGAAGAGTTATTGGATGTGTATGAAGCCGAAATCTCGTCCGGAATTCCCCCGCCGAATAGGTCTGATGAATGGGACTTCTTTTTGAAATTCATCAAAGACAATCCTACGCTGAAACCGTATCGCACGGAATGGACGATTTATCACGAAGAACTCAAACTCGCCGGTTCTATTGACATGGTCTATGAAAATCCAGACGGTTCTCTGAAAATATATGATTGGAAACGCAGTAAGGAAATCAGTAAAATCAATCATTTTAATAAATATGCAATTACTGAATGTGTGAATCATTTACAAGACGCGAATTATTGGCATTATTCTCTCCAATTAAACACATACAAGGCTATATTGGAAGAGAAATATGGGAAACGTGTCACTGATTTATATTTGGTTCGGTTGCATCCAAACAATGAAAAAAAATCGTATGATTTGATTAAATGCGCGGATTTATCACAAGAAATCGCCGATTTATTTCGTGAAAAGATGCATGAATCAACAACAAGGTAACAATAGAAAGTATTTAAATAGTAATTTATGAGTAATATACTAAACGCGCAAATGTTTTTTCTGGTCTTTTTTTATTACTGTATTTTTTTAGTTGGTATTACATTCATATTACTAGATGATAATTTGAATGAAAAAAGAACACTTTTTAATGACGAGAGCGATGATGACGATGATGAACCAAAGGATGATGATGAACCAAAGGATGATGATGAACCAAAGGATGATGCCACAAATAAAAATCAAAAATACGAGGATAGATACAAAATCAAGCATGAAACGATAGATGAGGAATTATCCCAAGAGAAATTGGAGGATTTGGGCAATTGTTTTATTTTAGAACACACTCCAAATGGAAATGCATTGTTTTTATATAATTGCAAATCTAGTTCTTTTGTTTATTATAGTGATAATTCTATTCCGTATAAATATTTAAACGCTCTTGCCCGAAAATATGTAAATACTTATAGGTGTAAAAAATTATATATAGATTCTGCCTTGGACTCAGTCTCAGCTGCAATCCCTGCCTTGGACTCAGTCTCAGCTGCAATCCCTGCCTTGGCCAAAGAAAACCCGAACCATGAGCCAATAGAAGAAGAAAAGCCAGCCAAAAAACAAATCTTTGCGAAATTCAAGGGTTATAATAAAAACACTTCAAATAAAATCCAATCAAGAACACAACCCTCGCAACAACCACATCAACTACAACAAAAACACTCCAACACATTGCAAGTAGAGGTCCTTGCCAATAGATACACATATCAAGGCAAAATCGCAAATTTCAATTTCTTGAAAAAGCCGGATAAAAAATTGGCAAATAAAAAGCTGGCATTGACATTTGCGGATTATAAAAAACTAAATATCTAATTATACTATGGAAAAAGACAAACACAAATATAAATCCAAAGATGCAACACATATAAACCGTATTACCGAGAGTTATTATAATAGGATTGTTAGTTTATTTATTGATACAAAGGTGTATAATAGTGAAAACATATCTAAACAATTCACAAATAAAATCAATAAGTTCATTGAAACCAAAACAGATTTTGACCCAGTGCAATTAAATAATAGAATGTATGGAGAGATTGCTAGAATAATAACACCACTTGTTCAAAAGTTTGGTTATGTAGTTAAAAACACCATAATGTTGGTGACGATGCCATTTAGTATGGCCATTAACGAAGTAATAAGTTGGTTTCAGGTAGGTATGGCAACCAAAACATTCTTGCATGATGTTTCAAGCATGGATTTGGAGAAAGTGTATAACAATGTTCATGAACCAACTTATACCGTTATAGAAGAAATAGACCGTTATTATATTACAAATTTTAATGATGAAGTTAAGATTATTTGGGCAAATATTGATTTTGTTAGTAAAATAATTAACAGTTCATTAACCAGTCTCATTAATTTAATTATTATTCAATTGAAAGAATCCCCACAAAATAAAAATCTAACAGATATAATGGAAGAAACCAAAGATGAAAAAATACGCATGGTTTCTAACAATGCATCCAATGAGTTTACTTCTATTTTATTTGGAAGTCCAAACAAGGGAGTCAATAATAAAAGCCAAAAACATCGCCCTCGTAAAGGTGGAAAATCACGTGCTTTCCGTCGCGGAGTTTGTCGCACGAGGACTAGAAGACGTAGACATAGAACTAGAAGAAGCCAATAATATTTCTTGTTTTTTTATCCATGATTTATATCCATTGCTTCGCAATACATTAAAGGATGTGCCTAGATGTGATTTTGCAATATCATGTGCTTTTCTCTCTTGTGGCGTCAATTGTTGAAGATATTGTTGTTCCATTTTATTATTATTAATTATATAATAATAAAATATCAAATCATTTTTTTATTATATACATTATTCTTGAGGCGTGCAGTAGTTCATTTATCAACGGTTTAAAAAATGAAATGCTTTTATTGATAAAAAAAAGATGTAATAAAGAAACTAAAACATCAAACAACGATGCAACAACCAGAATTACCACAACCACAACAACCACAACCACAAATTTATTGCTATAAATTCAGCGAACCCTTTATGATTGAATTACATAATTTCTCGAAAATTCATCAATATGATGATAGAAAAGAGTTCAAATCTGCATGGGTTACTTGGACGGAAAAAAATGTAGAATTAATAGAAGAAGAAACTAGAAGATTGCATGATTTAAATTACAATGGAGATATTAACAATAAAATGTTTTGCAGCGCACGATATTACTTTCGCAAGAAATCCTCTGAAAAAAAAGAACAACCTCTGCGTCATTCTTATATATACATTAACAGAGATATTATAAATGCAATGGATGCACACATTTTAAAGCAACAAGAGACGGCAACAGCAAAAGCAACAACAACAGACAATTCAAAACCATCCGCAGGGTTTTTAGATTTTTGCAAAGAAAACATTGACCTCTTGTCTGAAGAAATTGCAAGACTATATAGTGAAAATATGTCGGCAGAAGATATTAAAAAAAAGATTAAAAAAACATATAAAAATCGTTATTTCTTGAAAGTAAATATCAACTAACTATATGGAACAGATGAACTCTGATAATTTAGGCGAGTTAATTGTTTCGCTGTCAGATATTATTGAAAAATATAAAGAAAGGGTTATAGTTTGCAGAATGCTTCAAAATATTTTTACTGGGAAAATAAACAACATAACCAATGATAAATGCGATATTTTTAAAAGATTAATCACTCAACCGGAAGATAATGTATCGGGACAATTCGGAGGCGTGAATGACAATGAAAAAATACTGAATTATTTATTTTTAAATGAAATCTATCTTTTTAAGCAAATGGTTTTTTGCACTGCATTGCATCACTTATTATTAGAATTGATTGTGATACTTTATAAAACGAACCCCGGCGATTCCAAGTCCAAGTCCAAATCTTCCAGGTCATCACAAAAAGGCGGATTTAGTTTTGCACAAGGATTAAAGGCAATGATGGCAACGCTCGCCAACATTACATTAGTATTGCATTCTGCATCAAACAATTCAAGCATGATTATAGAAGAAAATCAAACAAATATTACTAAAATACTTAATCCTATAGAAAATCTTGTTTCAAACATGGCAAACGCATCCATGGCAAACGCATCCATGGCAAACGCATCCATGGCAAACGCATCCATGGCAAACGCATCCATGAAGGTCAATGCATCCATGAAGGTCAACGCATCCATGAAGGCATCGGCACAAGAAGAAGAAGAAGAAGAAGAAGAAGAATATGAAGTAGACCCGGAGGAAGAAGCGGCGACACTTGCGATGATGAGAGAAAACGAAAAAAGAAATGCCAAATTTCGGGATGAAGAACTGGATTTATTGACTCGCCAAGAAGAAATAGAATTGGAGAAAAAGAAGGCCGCCAAATTGAAAGAAGAATTGGATAAAACCCAGGCAACTGTGGCACTAGCCGTGAAAAAAATGACCCCATTCATACAGACCGCCATAAAAGATAAATCCATAAACAGTTATAGGGGTCTCACTCCCAATGAAACCCCAAATACTACGGTCAGTTTGCAAACAAATATAAATAATAAATTCTCACTTATGACAATCAAATTATTATTGTTTGGAGACCCGAAATTGGCCAACATTTATAAGCATATTTCAAAATACAATGAAATGCTACGAAATATAACAGAAGTGCTTGCAGATGAATGTGAAGGTGTAATGAAGTTAGTTTCCACAGAAAATTACGACATGTATTCTTCCGAGTATAATAAAGACAATACGCATTTTACGCATGAGTTAGCGATAACAACGCAACAAGTTACAAATCAAATACAAACCTTGTCAAATGGACAAAAAGAGACATATGCTGCCGCGATAAAACTATATAATAAAGGCAGGTTTTCAGCATATTTGACGTTCCATTGTCATGAAACATTTATTTCACTCATAGAATATAATGGAACTGCGATTACTTTAAAAGGTGGCAATATAAATTATGATTATGTATTATATCAATATAGCCTTTTGGAACACAGTCTAGATAAACAGCATAAGAAAGAACCTAATAACCGAGATATAAAGAGTTTATATCAAAAAGTTACTATTTTACGAGAAATTATTCAATTGTATCAACATGAAATGGATATTAAATTTTATCAAACAGTCAAAAGAATGTCGGGAGACCCATCTGTGGATTCCAGGTTGGAATCACATTTGAGAGATTATGTGAATTCAATAGACAAATTACTGCAATATTTGAAAATATTATTCCCACTAGATGCTAGAAAAAGTCAAGCCGATCGTGCTTCAATGGCTGAAGAACTATTTTATGCTACGCAAGACACAGAGTCCCGAATGAAGTTTTCAAAAGCCATGAATGCATTATCAGCTGCAGAATCAAAACTTACAAGTCAAACTTTATCCGAAAGTGTAAAAAATGCAATTGCTGAAGAGGTCGCACCTGTACGTGGATTCTTTCAAGGAGCCACACAGTTTACGGTGGACGTTCCATCTGATACCGCTACTATAATCCTTGACAAAACAGTTGAGAATGCAAAAGTAGTTGTAGAGAAAACTTTTACAGGATTGGATGAAATTGTGTATTTTTTAATGTTTAAGCCATCTACTTATTTGTTAATTGCATTTTTATGTTGGTGTGGTCCGGAAGTTGTTGGTAAATTTTTTTCAGATATGTATAGAAGCATTAAAAATGTTGTCGTGCGTGTAGGCGGAAGAATAGTGCAAATTACCATGCCACTCGGTCATTATTCATTTCAGCGAATCCGAGGAATATTTAGACGTGGACCGATCGAGAACCAATATGCAGAGCAATATCAACCACCTCAACCATATCAACCACCTCAACCATATCAACCACCTCAACCATATCAACCACCTCAACCATATCAACCACCTCCACCCCATCATTCAAGAGAAGAAGAAGACGAATGGTTTCGACAACGACATCGCCCCTCAGCCGAAAGTGCTCGACAAGAAATGTTACTACGGGATACGGCAGAAGATCGTCGAAACAAGCTAAATAGAATCCTTATAGCAAACAAAATGTCTAATACTAAAAATAATTGGGGGATGGGAAGAAAAACACGAAAAAAAAGTGCAACCAGAAAAATAAAAAAAACAAGAAGAAGGAGTCGGAGGTCATAAGCCGACAACTAAACTATCCATCCTATCCATAAAATAATAATATTATACGAGTATATGGGTGGAGGACTTTTTAACACACCGCTATATCTCAATCCCAAATGTCTCGTATTTTCGGCTTTTATTATTGCGGTCTATTGGTTGCCTCATCCAAGCACGCGAGCCCACAATATTATCATGGCTTTTTTATTAGGAATGTCCTCATATATTTCTCTCGCATGGTATGATGTTATTTATGATTGCAATGACCGATTCAAACCGACCTTGTTGGGTTGGTTGTCTGGGCCATTCAAACCGCCAGAATATACAAAAGAATACGAAAAATTGCCACTTAAATATCAAAAAATCATTCGCGCATTTGATGTTTTCATTTTAATCGTAGTAATTATTACTTTTTTGTATCCCTTTATTTATAAATAACATGTTGCACAAATCAATTAATATTGCCGGATTAATGACACTAGAAACTCACCAACCTCAACATCAACCTCAACCTAAAAAAAAAATTATTGTTGTTAATAATTTTTTTTGTGAAAATAATATTTGTATTTGCGAAAGAATAAAAGAATCCATTCCGACGTGGTCAGACAAGTATAATTTATTGACAAGTGCCATTTCTCTCTTTCCATCTAATCAAGAAAGGCATGACAAAAGAGAGAAAAAGGGGATCAAAGGAGAAAAAGAAAAGGACTTGTATTTATTAGAATATGAAAACAATGAAGAAGAACTGATGCCTTTTGCTGAATTAAAACGCGACTCTAAAAAATATATATTCACAATAATAACTAGTTATCAAAAACTATTGCAGAGTCTATTATTATTGCAAAAGAATAATATTGTGCATTTCAATATTAATTTCGAGACTATTTGTTTTAAAAAAGAGGATCATGTATTAATTAGAGATTTCACACACGCCATAGACATGAATCGCAGCCCGCTCAATGTCACGAGACACCTTATCGAGTCCATAAACGACATTACAACAAATAGTCCAGTAGAAATATATTTATTGTCGCATATGAAGAGACATGCATTGGAAACAGTGACATTAGAATCTATTCAAACAATTTGCAAAACATATATAAATAATCCATATCTATTCTTTCTCAGTGAATCTACCAAAGAAAAATTATATATAAATAGCATTGATTTTTTGAAACAATGGATTGGCATGCCAAGAGAGAAAATCACCGACGAAATAATAAAATTGGCAAATACATGGGACAATTATTCATTGAGCATTGTTTATTTACATGCGGTTTCTTCAATACTCACTTTCAAACAAAAGGGTTTTTTTTTCCGCGATTTTTCCCGATTGTTGATGAAAAAAAGAGAGATTTCAGAAACAATAGATGCCTTTGATTCTCTCTTTTTCAAATATATGGATTGGAACAAGTTTCAAATGAGTCCCTGAGCCCGAACCCATTCTACTTGTTTGAAGACTTGCGTGTCTTGCGTCGTGATTTCCGAGACTTGCGTGATTTCCGTCGTGATTTCCGTGATTTCCGAGACTTGCCCTTTCCCTTGCCTTTTCTCCCCTTTTTCCCTTTTTTCCCCTTTTTTTCTTCTTCTTCTTCTTCTTCTTCTTCCGATTCTTCTTTTTTCTCCTTTTCTTCTTCTTCGTCTGAAGAAGAGTCTGAAGACGATGAAGACGATGAAGACGCTGATTTGGACTTGTTGGATTTCGTCTTGTGTTTGGGTTTCTTGGAAGAAGAAGGAGATGTAGGACCATCTCGTTTCCACTCGGATTTTCGTTTGCTTGCTTCCTTCATCGCTTCTTTCAAACTGCATGAACTATTTTTCGCCTTGCATTCAGTATGAATGCGCTTAACAAATGCAAACCATTTTTCTCCCATTTATATTAAGAGAAGAGAATTATATATTACTAAATAAAAAATTGAAATGAAATAAAACCAATTAGAAACTCTCAACTAATTAAAACTAACTCACTAAAAGAATGGTCAAAAATGTTACTGGTGGAAACAAAATGAAGGGACAAGCAAGAAAGAATTCAACCTCTTCGCGTCAAGTATCCAAATTACGCGTGGTTGAAGAAGAAGGTGAAGTATATGCGCAGGTTTCTGCAATGTTGGGCAATGGTATGTGTCATGTTGACACTGAATCTTACAAACTATTATGTATTATTCGCGGGAAATTTCGCGGACGAGGCAAACGCGACAATTTATTAAAAAAAGGAACATGGGTTCTTATTGGTTTGAGAGAATGGGATGGCACTGGTGATGCAACCAAGATGCAAAAGTGCGATTTATTGGAAGTTTATACAGACCACGACAAGGAGCGATTAAAGGGGACACCTGGGCCATGGAAAAAGTTTATTGCAAACGATTTAATGTTTCAAGATGTCAAGGAAGAAGAGTTTGATTTTATAGATGACAAGACTGAAGAATATAAAAAAATCATGTCTGAAGAATTCGCAGGAGGCGGCGGCGAAAAAACATTAAAGCAAATTGTTAAAATTCAAGAAGATGAAGCCGAAGTAGATATTGATGACATTTAATTAATTAGCGATAAACATAATAATAATAATAGAGAATAAGACCTGATATTAACTTAAACCTTTTTTAATGTATAAGTTAACAATAATCAAGAGTCAATGAATCGTTTTTCTCATCAACCATCCACAAAACCATCCACAAAACCCGCAATAAAACAAAATCAAACCCAATCCAAACCCTTTTTTTCATCCAATGATTTCCCTGATTTGTCAACTAATGTGTCTTCTGCGTGTTCTTCAACCATAAAAAAGACAATGGATTATAAAAATAAATTGCAACTCGTTGAGCCTATCATTGAGCAAAAGATTCAACCAGGACATATTTCTCTCTTTTATGATAAAATCACACATAAAATATGCATTGAACATGGAACTAGAACAAGAATTGCATTGAAACATAATCCAGACATTTCCTTTGAAAAACTAGTAAAACATTGGGAAAAATGGTATGACGAGTATATTGAATTGTATGGACAAGAAATATATGAACATGTGCATTTATATCCATTTTACAATTATAATTATTTTAATGAATTAGATGAAGTATTTTACAGAGAATTGGAAGAATTGGAAAAGATGGAGCAGGTCCAATATGAAGAATACGAAGAGTAGAATGCACAATAGATTATTTTATTATAAGAATAAAATAATCAAATACTTTCCCAAAAAAATTGAAATATAAATCATCCATGTAACTATGTTCAAATCAACTCAAATCAAATCAAATGCATGTTTTAACAACACGATTCAACAATGATACCTGGCAGGAAAATGTCGCTTTTAGAGAGAAATACAAGTATGTCGGATGCATCTATAATTCTCCCAGATTAATGAGTCCAAAAGTAAACCCGGATGAAATCGTATATATGCTTGAAATGAACAACACATTGAATCGGATTGAAGGTATCGGTTCACTGATAAATCGCCCTGTTTTACACAAGCATTATAAAATACATAAAGACGGAAATTACAACCGGTTTCCATTTCAAAGTCGCACAAGAATGGATCGCGAAGAAATACAAATGATAAACAGTGAATTACTTGAATTGTTAGAAACACTGTGTTTTAAAGGAAAAACTCATGTGAAACGAGGACACGGTTTTATGAGTATTTCACACAAAGCAATACAACTAAACAATGCATATGACATTGTAGAAAGAGTGCATTGTCTCTTTATGGAACAAAGAGAAGATGACCCCAAAAGAGAGAAAACATTATGCATGGAAAAAGAAACCTGTAAAAAAGAAACCTGTAAAAAAGAAACCTGTAAAAAAGAAACCTGTAAAAAAGAAACCTGTAAAAAAGAAACCTGTAAAAAAGAAACCTGTAAAAAAGAAACCTGTAAAAAAGAAACCTGTAAAAAAGAAATAAAAAGTAATGAAAACACATAGTATGGAAAATATAGACACGGATATATCGCATTATAGTATTTCGGAAATGCTTCAAATATTAGAGATGGACACGGATGATTTAAATAAAGCCGACATTATTGACAAAACAAATGAATACAGCGAATCCAATAGCGACAATTCAGACCTCTCTGTTTTTTTTCAAGAAATGCAGAGTCAATTATTACAATATATGAATACGGACCAAACACAAACACAAACATCTCCTATTTTAGAAAAACAAACCACAGATTGGTTCACAAATCAAGCATTGCCGCAAAGCGACACAAATCAACAGTCCAAAATCACAGATAGAAAACAAAAAATAGATGTTTACAACAATCCACAAGTACCCATGAATAGAGAACAATTAGGAGTGAATAACAATTTTATAGTGGATGTCGCACAAGATTCATTAAATCCGAATTTAGAAAACAAGACCTCTAGATTTATCAATTTAGACAGCCAATTTCGCCAATCCACCAATGTCATTGAAAACTCTGCGACAGATTATACGCTGGATTTGTCTGATCCATTAACAAATGTATTAAACATGCGATTGTATTCGTATCAAATTCCTTTTACGTGGTATGTTATTGATCCTGCGTATGGAAATACCTGTTTTTGGATTAAAATAGACTCTGCATCAGAAGCCATACCAATAACCATCGAGGCCGGCAATTATACGGCCGACCAAATCGTCCAAGCATTGAATGACAGTTTTACAACTGCGGGATTTGCTTTTGGAACAGCTCCTGTGTCATATAATCCAATAAATGGCAAAATAAAATTGTCTTTGTATCCTGGCACATATACACAACCTACGACGCCACCAACAACAATACCAATCACGACTAATAGCATCATTCTTTTTTACGATTATACTGTAACTCTGCAATGCGCCATAAATTGTGCAACTACTAGTTACCATTATATAAATCAAACACTCGGCTGGTTGCTAGGATATCGTTTGTCGGAAATACATGTTTCAGCAACAGGAAACATAGCACCATCCACGCTGGATTTGATAGGAACAAAATACATTATTCTTGTCTTGGATGATTACAATCAAAATCACATAAACAATGGTTTGGTGACAATTACAGAAATTTCAAAAACGCTGAAAATGCCGTCGTATTATTCGCCGGATTTGCCATACACATGTTCTCGTGCCTTGTCTCAAAATACAAATCAACAATTGCAAGAACTTCAACAAACACAATCAAACAATCCGAATTTAATTTTAACAGATAATTTAGAACCGAATTTCAAATCAATTCCGCAAATGTTGCCATCCGCTCCACGCATTCTCACACAATCTCAAATATATACGATTAATGAAATCGTGAAAAACAATGACAACAATACGAATTATAGGACAAAAGCACCGACAAATACTGATGTATTCGCAATACTGCCAATCAAACCATCGGGCGCAACCATTGGCGATTTATTGGTGGAATTTAGCGGTTCTTTGCAAGACAACAAACGCACCTATTTTGGACCAGTAAATGTTGAGAGAATGCGAATAAAATTGGTGAATGACAAAGGACATGTCATGAATTTAAATGGTGCGGATTGGAGCATCACAATCATTGCTGAATTACTTTATCAATACTAACAACCCAAAAGACCAATGTTTTATTATCTTATATGTATATGTTGTCCCAAAGCCAAAGCCAACTCCAAATAATACACGCGATTCATCTGGTTGCATATAGTAGTCCAGTCATATTAATCGCATCATCCCTTTATTTGTTATGGAAAAAAGAGACACAATTATTTTATTTTACACTTGGTGCAATGATTAACATTGCATCAAATTTTCTATTAAAAGATATATTTAAAGAACCGAGACCATCAGGCAATCAACAAATCATTCAATTGGCGATTAATAATGGCAAACGAGTGGGTTCGCAAGTATATGGAATGCCATCAGGACATGCGCAAACAGCCTTTTATTGCACGACATTTATTTTTCTCTCTTTTAATAATTGGAGGATTACTGCGTTTTATGTGGCAATGTCCTTGTTTACCTGTTATCAAAGATATGTTTATAAAGAACACACATTGTGGCAATTGTTTGTCGGTGCATTGGTCGGTATCGTCATGAGTAGTATTGCATTTAAAGCATCTCAGAAAAAGAATATGGGCAGATTGATTCCTAAACCGGAAGACGGCGCGCCTTACTGATGAATTATTTTATTCCACATATTTTCAATGCGGGATGCCTCTTTGCCTCCTTCTATATTCAAAACAGAGAGCAATTCTTCGCCATATGGTGGGTCTAGACCTGTAATTGCCTTGTGTTCATACGTCATGACTTGTTTCCATGTATTTCTCTCTTTAATAAATTCAAAACATACCAATATAAATGTCTCGGGTTTTCCATTCCAATCGCTGAATTGTGGGTAAAATCCATCGCCGAATTCATATTCATAATTATCGTAATGCAGTTTTATTGAAAGTAATGTTGTCGACATAATAATAATAATAAATCAAATACTCTTTATATTTAAACAATCGCGAATGAATTCTTCGTCGCTTTTTGGTACATATTTCTCAAATTTCGCCTTTAACATCATCACCATTATTTCATCTACTAATGGCGATGAATGGTCCAATGTCTGTGTTTCGCCGGTGCGAATATTCAATAGTTTAAATGTTTTCGAGGTATACTCATCCTCACCACAAGTCATTTTTATTATCCATGCATAAATCAACAATTGAATGCGATGTTCTGTCGTAAGTGCTTCCACACATTTAAATTCCCACATTGTATCTAGAGAGACCGCGTCCATAATCGCATTCATGCGCAATATGCCAAACTCTTTCCCCATATTTCTCTCTATAAATTCATCAATGCGACGATATTTTTCAGCAGTCAAATCCACCGTCTTGTATTTGTCTTGAATAATGGCGACTTCATAGGTCAAGTCCCCTGGCTGACAAATATGCGCATCCATATTTGCAAACATGGCGTCCACGTTTTCTTGCAACAACCAATCATACGAGACAATTTGTGCCAATTTAAAATATAGATTTTCATTCATTGCCTTGTAAATATTTGTAACTAATAAATGATTGGACAATGTCAATGGTTCAGAGAAATCCACATCTCGCAATTTCTCCTTGTAAAAAGGCCGGTCCTTGTCAATTTGTGCCAAAACATATTTTGTGATGGAATTTGACCCAGTGTTTCTCTCTTGATATAAAGATGGAATAACCAATCCATTTAAATCTGACACCTCTTCACATACATCATTGCCAAAATAAGACGATGTAATGAAATTTTCATTTGATACAATGGTTGTTGCTGACTCCATGTCCTCGCCACCATCATGCAAACACAAAGACGATGTGAAAAGATAATCCTCCATCAAATCCGCAATTGTAATCACGACATTTTCATTTAAAAAACGAATCAATTCAGTCGGGCTCGTTTTATGACATCGAATTGTAGTTTCCTCATTTTCATTTACACATGTAAACCCATCTACAAAATTCAAAGGTTCTCCCTCAAACTCCACAAAGGACGAGTCGCGCAATAAAAAATGCGTATATTTCAAAAACGGCAATGGATCAGCGGCTTCCACAACAATCAATTTCTCCGTGGCACGCGTTGCCGCGACATACAATGTAGAAGGACAAACCGTCATATCTGCCCCGCGATTGTAATAGTCAAAATAAGTGCGGTCAAACCCATAAATAATAACGACTTTACGTTCTCTCCCTTTGGATTGATGAAATGAAGAGAATATTACCTTGTTTTTAATAACGTCTGAATGAATCGTATTGACATCATTCATTGGAACATAACATGGAATATTATGTTCAACAAGCATATTTTCAATCAGTTTAAAGTATTTTTGTTTGACGGATGCAGCCAACACGAAAATATCTGATGGTTTTGCATATCCAGAAAGAATCATATTGACAATTCGTGCGCCAATCGACCTATACACTTGAAAACAACTAGACCGGCGAATGTATGACACTTTTGGACCATCTTTGATTGCGTGAATTCTCTCAGTAAGGACAGACGCATCACCGGCATCAAATTCAGGTCCAAGCATCACCTTGTTGACAAAATCCGCAATTTGCCGTGTCACCCGATACGACGTTGTCAAATTCATCTGTTTAAAAGGATACGGAGAACTGGAAGACCATATTTGATGACCCAATGTTAAAAAACGAGTGTCTGCTCCTTTGAATTCATACAACCCCTGGTATTTATCTCCCAAAATAAGTATTCTAATGTGCAATTTATTACCACTGTCTGTCAATACTTTTTGCACAAATTGATAATATAAAAAATTCATGTCTTGAATTTCATCACCCACCAAAATATCTATTTGCGGCAACGGCATTTTAGGCGGCATTCCAGTGCGAACAATCTTGCTAATTCCAATATCAGTCATGGCTTCTTCTGTATAATATTTGTAGGCGAATGAATGATATGTAAATATCGCAATATTTGTCAATTTATATGCATCCTTTTTCTCAGAGACTTCTCTCTTTAATTCTGAATTGTATGTTATTTGAATAATTGATTTGTCGGGAATGTGAGTGGCGAGAGAAAGAATCGTGGTTGTTTTGCCTGAACCTGCCACTGCGTCTACCTCGCCATTGTATTCGCCTGATTTAATATGATTTATAATATTCATTTGTTCTTCACTCGGAACATTCATTCCTTTTTATTATTTAGTAGATTTTTGTGTTTTTAATATGTTATATAAGTGTAAAATGCCATTAAAATATCAATATACCAAATCTGCTGGGTGCATTATATCTCCAAACACTCAAGTACCCGTGTTATATTCACTATCCAGTTATCTTGTATATGTTGATACGAATATATGGGTTTCTGTCAATGGTTCTAATTTTCGCGATTATTCTCAGATTGTATTTTCTGAATATCCTAATATTATTCCTATTTTTTACAGTTCTAGTTTATTGACATTTCAAATACCATCTGGGGCACCGGTAGGAACTTATACTGTTATGGTATCAAATGGAAGTCAATTGAATTCAACTGCATTGAATTTTTATGTTATCGAACCACAAGGACCACAAGGACCACAAGGAGACACCGGATCACAAGGAGACACCGGATCACACGGATCACAAGGAGACACCGGATCACACGGACCACAAGGAGACACCGGATCACACGGATCACAAGGACCACAAGGAGACACCGGATCACACGGACCACAAGGAGACACCGGATCACACGGACCACAAGGACCACAAGGAGACACCGGATCACAAGGACCACAAGGAGACACCGGATCACAAGGAGACACTGGACCATCAGGAACAGGCATATTGACTTTGAGTAATACATGGTCTGGAACAAACACATTTAATGGAGAAACTACAACGAGTGGTTTGTCAGTGGGCACTTTAGATATGAGTGATAACATCACTTTTTCAGATGTGAGCGGAGTTAAATTACAAATGTATTCTGGTGGGTATAATCTTGGTATAGAAATGAATGCGATCTATTACCAGTCGGTGTTAAATCATAATTTTTATACAAACAACAATCCTGTAGGTTCGCCTCAAATTCAAATGGGGGCATCATCAACAACAGTATATCAACCGTTATTTTGTTATAGTCCAGAATCGCAAAAAGATGACACTCAAGTAGTGACAACCGCTTACACTCACGCATATTACGCACCATTATCATCACCTACATTTACAGGTAATCCAAAAGCACCAACACCAATGGCAGGGGATAGTTCTATGAATATTGCTACTACTGCTTTTGTAGCAACGGCACTCTCATCTTACGCACCATTAGCATCACCTACATTTACAGGCACAGTAACAGCCCCAACATATACTGCGACATCCGATTACCGTATTAAACAAGACATTCATGAAATTTCACCCGAGACAACTGTAGACCAGTTAAATCCAGTAACATATAAAAATACAATCACTGGAAAACAAGACATGGGATTTATCGCGCACAAAGTCCAAGAACATTTCCCCTTTTTAGTATCAGGAGAGAAAGATGGACCAACAAATCAATCTATCAATTATATAGGATTGATTGCTCTTTTGACAAAAGAAATACAAGAATTGAAACAACGAGTTCTCATATTAGAAGAAAGAGAAAAAAAGACTCGGTGAAAAAGAGAAAGATTGTTCAAACCCGATAATACAACAACATTTGATAACTCTGTGAAAATGACCACTTCATCGTATTCCCCACAAATTTCCACCGCGTATCCGTATTTAACCACGGTTTCCATTTCATTGGAACCATGCGAGAATGACTAATGCCATCATATCCCATTTCCCGTCCTTCGCAAGTAAGCATGGCACAAAAATGTTGTTTTGAAATATCACGAACGACACAACTATCCAATGCATATGTAATGAGTTCTTTGCCAGTATCCATCGAAAACCGCAGCGGCCTCGTTTCGAGTGTTCCTTCAAACAATTCAGCCACAATAATATGCGGAATATGTGTTAACTCCATCATTTGCTCTCTAATCACCTCTTGTTCAAGTGTTTCACAAAATAACAATTGCAGTGCCCGGTTTTCCAAATAAGTCATTAAACTCATATAATATCTCAATGGATTGCCGGCATTGCCGACTTTTGTTAAATATGGCAACTTGTTTTTATAATTCTCCGGAATGCTCTTGTAAATCTGTGAAATAATAATATTTGTATTTAATTTATACGCATATTCAGTACCACTCAAAGATGCTTCAATTGCAAAATTCAACAGTGCAAATCCATTCCATAAATTGTCGGGTATAGCAGTGCCATTCGCTTGTTTGCCTTCAATCATCAATTGTCTTAAAAAGTGAAAGAATTTGCGTCCCTTGTCACTGATAAAGAGAGAAACAAACATGGTATTAAACCAACAATTCGCCGCCGCCTGTTTTGGTGTAATAATCAATTCCGGATTGACATGTTTGTTTCTAGACAATCGTTTCAACAAGTATTTTTTCACAATTTCAGAACTATATGAATGACAAGTTCCATTCAGTTTTATTTCCAACACGGGATTCAGACTGCATTGTATTATTTTCTCTCTTTGTCGCTTGTGGCGGCGGCTGTGCCGCTTGGTGCCAGGTCTCTTTTTCCGGGTTCTTCTCGCAGAGGCAGTCGCATTCGTGGAAGACAATGATTTGTATGTGACCAATTGTTTGTTTATCGTGGGTGTGTATGATTTTGCACGATTGGATTTATGTAATTTATTCAAGCCACTGTTGCTGTTTTTAGTGCTCCCGCGTAAACTATTCCCGCGTAAGAATTGAAACATATAATTAAATAATATTTTAATTATATACATGGGAGCTGGCATATTGCCGATTACACGATGCAGTGATGGAAAAATATATTTCTTATTTGGTAAAGAAAATAAATACGAGGATTCTGCGTCTGGTTGGTCTGATTTCGGCGGCGGGACAGACAACAATGAGACCTTTTTTCAAACAGCATCTCGCGAAGGTTCAGAAGAACTGACTGGGTTTTTGGGTTCATCACATGACATTGCCGGACTTTTGAAACGCGGGGCACTGACAATTGATTACACCGAGCCATCTGGAAAACATGGAACATATAGAACGCATTTAGTTCCAATGAAATATGAACCAATGTTGCCGCATTATTACAATAATAATCAGCGATTTTTGCAGAAACACTTGGACCCTAAAATCATTCAATCCACGAAAATCTTTGAAAAGGCCGAAATTCGGTGGATTTGTATTGACCACTTGAAGAAAATGCGAAAACAATTCCGGTCTTTTTTTCAACATATTATAGATGAAATCCTTGCAAAGAAATACGAGATAATGCAATTTGTAAAAGAACTGCCGAAGAAAAACACAAAGAAATCCAAGAAAAACAGACAAAAATCCAAGAAAAATAAAACCAACAAGTATATATAATGAAAAATGTGGTAATGATGGTAATCTCTAGTTTTATTATTCAATATTTTATTATGCCTCCTATTATGGTAAATCGCATGACAGACATAACATTCACACTAGGCAATGCATATCTTTCTCTCTTTATGGGATTGTTAATGGGAGTAGTAGAAGTCATCATGTATGATATGCGATACAATGTGACAAGTGTGAAATATTATGTTTCATTGCTTCTCGGCGCAGGAGTATGTGTTTATTTGTATCGCTATCAAATCGGCATTACTGACAAACAATATTTAGAAGAAATGATTGAACACCATTCCATGGCATTATTAACAAGTGATAGAATTGTCAAGAAAACAGACAATTATGATGTGGCTGCATTCAGTAAAACCATTCTTCAACAACAAACAGATGAAATCATTAAAATGCGAGATATATTGTCAAAACTGAATCACGAGAATCACGAGAATAAATAATATCCTGGCATTATATAATGACATACGGACAATTGTGGTATGGTCCATCCGGGTTTTTATACAAGAAAGCGTATGGCGCAGGCAGTTCCAAAACATCGGCTTCTCTCATAAGTTGCAATCAAAAAACATATTTATATAATAAATACATTGCTGGAAACAATGGAATCGGAGCGACATCGCGCTCAGTATTGCGAGCGAAGAATCGATTGGCGACTGTCTGCACGCGACAACACCCATGTAATCAAATATACAATCGTTTAGGGGTGAATCAATACTAACACATTGGCATTCTCAAAATATAAATAATTAGAGTTGCATTATTTATATTTTATGAAAAGAGAGAAGAGAAAAAGAGAGAAGATAGAAAATGAAAAACTGAGAAATGAAGAAATGAAAAACTGAGAAATGAAGAAATTTTTAGAAACAAGAAAATCATAGAGAGAAAAGAAAAATTGAAATGCTTTTTTCACATTCCAATCCAATCATAAATAAATCAAAACCATCAAATGGCTGAATTCTCGAATCTTTGCTGCTGCGCCGCCACCACCGTGGAACAAGAAGAATCAATGAAATTGATTCAATCAATCTTAAAAAATGAAAATGACAATGACTGTCTACTCTTTTCCGGAATCCTTTCTTTGGTTGCCACCGCGTCTCCGCGGCGTGAACAACTTCCACCACTGCAAATCCCTTTGCAAGGAAGAATGGATTCTTGTGTAAAAGGGTTGTCAAAAGATCAGGATATTGTCAGAACAGGTAAAAAAGGTGAGGAATATTTCTGGATTGTTTGTTGTGATGGTCACGGCAACAATACATTTGTGGACATTTTAAAACATCTGGATTGGAGAGAAATTATGGAGCAACCCAATTCCTATTATCAAATGCAGTACAAGTTGTCCAAGTACAGTTACAGCATTCTCTCTGGAAGCACTCTGTGCATGGTCAAGATTTTCGCAGATAAAATTGAATGCGTCAGTGTCGGTGATTCGCGAATTCTCGTTTATAAAAACGGAGAAATGGAATACACAAACACGCCTCACAATTATTCAAAAGAGGCGGAACGAGTTCGTCTTGCAGCTTCCGCGACAACCAATATCAGCGTCAAATACGATATGTTTCCAGCAATTGCAACTGGTTCTACTATGAAACAAAAACAATTGTCTTATGTGACTTATACGGACAAGACCAATCCCACTAAAAAAGTGACGCTTGCAATGACTCAGAGCATTGGGCATTACAATATCACTGGATTCGCACCGGAATTCAAGACGATTCCCTATTCTTCTGACATGGACCAAATTCGCGTCATTGTCGGAACAGATGGATTCTTTGACATGTGTCTGGTCACAGAAAGCACTGGAGATTCTCCCGAAGAACAAGAAGGACGCGATGCAGACAAGGAGGATTTATTGACATTAAACGCGTTACTGCTGGCGACCAAGGCCGAACTACGATGGAAACAAGTCTGGAAATATTATTACGGCGGAGAGAAACGACCCGAACTCTTTCAAGAAACAAAATTTGACAAGAATAGCCTCGATGACATTGGTATTGCCGTTTGGCATAATTAATCGCGATGGTTTGGCGGGTTGGATAGTGTTAGTTTAGTAAGTTAAAAGAGTAAGTTAAAAAGTAAAGTAGAGTAGCATTTAAAAAAGGGAAAGAGGGGAGGAAAAGGAAAAAAATAAACAAAACAATTTAAATAAGGCACTCCCCTTGGTGCATAATATCACAAGGTTCATGTTTTTTTTCTGGTTCTCCTTGTTTTTCTGGTCCTTCTTTTACTTCTTTTACTTGTTCTTCTTCTTCGTCTTTTTGTCCCACTTCTTCTTCTTCGTCTACTGCCTCCTGCTGATCCGGGTGTTTTCATTTTGCCTCTTCTTTTATCTTCTTCTTTAGATATTAATCGTTCAGTGTATTTTGATATATATTCTAATACTTCTGGAACATATCCAACATTTGTATCCTCTGAAACAAGACAAAGCCTGTCAGGAGATGTTCTATCGAATTCTGTATCATCCAGGTTTGATGCGCCTGATCCATCAGTTTGTTGTTAACTTTGTTGCGAAAATTCACTACCAGTTTCTTGTGAAGGAAAATCTTGTCCATTAATTGTTTTATCGTTTGCTTTAATATTTTCATCTTGTTCTTTTTTTATTTCATCTTTTCTCATTTTTAAATATTCAAGTAAGTCATTTTTTATTTCTTTATCTTCTTCTTCTTTAGCCTCGTCTATCTTTTCTTGAAGTTGTTGTATAAGATCTTCAAAATCAGAATAATCTTTAATATCCATATCCATAAATTCAATAAGTTTAGTATCCATTATAATGCAAAGTAAGTAATACAAACTTTTTAAAAAATCCCCTATATTATCACTACAATCATCTAAATTAAGATATTTAATATTTGGGTTGTTTATTATCATTGAAATAATGCCAATCATAAAAAGTACTGCTCCATATCCTTCACTTTTATACCCATCTTCTATGCTAATCCAACTTAAATGTATTGAGTTTACTTCAGCATCTTCAGCATCCAATTTAAATTTTTTAGATCGTGTTACTCTAGATTTGGAGTTTTCAGCAGATAATGAAGATATATCATTAATATTACAAATAAAATGACCGATTAATGTGCCCTCTTTACGCAATACATAAACATACTCATTTGGAAAAACCTTTTTTGTAGGATCATCTGGCTTAAAATTTTGTACAGTAATAGTAACATTTTTTAGTTCAAGTAAATGTTGTAGTCTTTTAAAAATATCAAAGGCTGATTTTCTTCTTCTTCTTCTTCTTTCTTCTTTTTCTTCTTCTTCTTCTTCTTCTTCTTCTTCTTCTTCTTCTTCTTCTTTTTCTTATTCAGTTATAGGTAATTGTTGTGATAAATTCAATGGATTTAGAGTTGCACATGGGATTAATTCTTCTTCTTCTCCTTCTTGAGCAGCTCGTTTTTTTGAATTTGACATATATATTACAAATATTATTATATTAAGAATAAATAACTTGTGGTGGCGTGATCCATTCACAATATGGTAAGGCTTTACTAGTAGGCCGTTCTAAAGCCAACAATTTCTCCAACGCAGCGCGTCTTCTTTCCAACGGATTTTTTACTAAACTAATCATAGTGCGAGACAATTGTTTCCAGCGCCATTCAAATTGCAACGCTGCTTGCCACGACGGAAATCCGGCAACATGACAAACCCGTCTCCATGTTTCACCACGCTTCACTTTCATACTCGTTGCTACAGCCCCGCCTTTTATTTCGCAATTGTGCTGCCGCAAGCGATGGTCTAAATCAATCGTTGCTCCAACATAGGTCGAGCCACCAGTCGCTTCTAACAAATACACATAAAAATGTTCTTCCATTTATATATTCGCGACTTTTTCTCCGAATAATTAACTTGCATAATAATAATAAAATGGAAACCACAGAAACCCCGAAACCAAAGATCATCATTTTGGCGATTTACAATGAAACACCAGATTACATAAAAATGTACAAGACACACGTGAATTATTTGAATTATGTAAAACAAAAAACCGTTCCTAACCAACTTCCAACCTTTTATTTCATCATATTCAAAGATTTGGGCGACAAAGAGTATCTCGTGGACGATGCAAACTACATGTTATACATTCATGGCAAAGAGACTTCTATTCCAGGTGTTTTGGACAAGACAATAAAAGCATTCGACCTTATACACAACAAATTAAAACTATACTACGATTTTATATTTAGAACAAACATTTCTACATTTGTTCATTTTAAAAACACCTATTGTTATTTGAGGAATTTCATCAATCCGAAAACAGAATTGTATTATATTGGTCCTCTCGTGAAATTGCAATGGATGGATTATCCATCCGGAATCGTGGACAAGACATATTGGGGGACATCATATTGTTCAGGAACATGCATTATTCTGAGTCATGCACTTGTAGATAATATAGTTGCAAATAGAGAGAAACTTCATTACAACATTATTGACGATGTTTCAATTGGGCATTATGTTTCTCGTCTTGAAAACGTCAAAAGAATAAATGTAGGAACTCAACGATTCGGATTTCATCCGCACAATTTAATACTGAATAAAAAATATTTGTGTTATATGAATAATTATAACAAACATCGCCGTGAATTTGATGTAATTCATTTGATAAAAATCGCCAACTATTTCTCCAATAACGCATCCACTCACGCGCATCTACAGTAAATTGCAGTTAACATTATAAATTATATATATATAATGTTAACCCCAACCCAAGAACAACACCAATGTCGGTTCATTACATTTGGAAGTCATTCTAATTACATAGAAGCAGGAATACGCCTATTTCGTCAAGCATCTTCCTTGAAATTATTTCATGAAATACAAATGTATACTTTTGCAGATTTACAAAAAGACGCTGAATTTTACGAGAAAAACTCTGACTTTATTGTAAAAAATAAAAGAGGTTGCGGATATTGGTTATGGAAACCATATTTAATTTATAAAAATCTGGAGAGCATGGAAAACGGCAGTATATTAATGTATTTGGATTGTGGTTGCGAGTTGGACATTCGTAAAAGAAATAAAATAATAGAATTGATTCATTTGGTGAAACAGCACAAAATCATTACTTCTTATACACAAATTGAATCAAACTGGACTAAAATGGATTTACTTGTAGCATTGAATGCAGTAAACTCGCCGCAACTATTACAAACACCGCAAAAAGAAGCCGGCGCAATTATCATGCTGGTTTGCGATGAAACGCGAAAATTGGTAAAACATTGGTATCAATTGGCAACATCAAATAACTATCATTTTATAGACGACAGTCCATCTGTTAGACCAAACATTCCCTCTTTTAATGAACATCGTCACGACCAATCAATTTTCAGTTTGTTAGTAAAAAAACATGGATTGTGTAATTGGATAAATATTTGTGATTATGTAGTTTATGATAGAAATAAAACCGGCAAATCTCAATTAAATAAAAATAGATTATGCTTTGTATAATTTTTTATCAACTAATTATAATGATTTTTAAATTAAACCAAAATATAAGCAATCGTGGTGAATCAGACAAAAAAATAAGATTACAAATACCTAAAAGAAAAACATTGCAGAACCCAACTCCGACGACGACAATTGAATCCACTACAAATGTAATAATATATGTATTGTGTTACAATTTAGAGAAATATAATTTTTCAAAAAAATATTATAGTAAATACAAATGGGCAAGACCTATTTTAATGAAATATCAAGATTATACATTTGAAAATGCATTTTGGAAACAATTACTGGAAATTAGCAATGAATGGGAAACAGCGGACATGGTAGGCACACTTTCACATAAAGCATATGAAAAAATAAATTTGGAAGAGGTGAATCATATTATTATAAATAAAATGTATTCCTCAAAAAAGTTTGTCTCCTTTATGAAATCAGAGAATACTTTATTTAATGAAAATCATCACACTTTTCGTTTTAAACAATTTATCAAATATATTTCGTATTCTTTGAACAATAAGATAAATTATAAATTATCTTATTGCAATTATTGGATTACCACTCCGGAATTAATGAAAGATTTTATTAATTGGCACACTAACACTTGTTTGCCAATATTATTAAAACATCCATATTGTTTTCACAAGTATAATTATGGAGGCGCATTAACCAAACACGAATTATTGCGAATATGGGGAAGACCATATTATCCTAATATCCCCTTTATTTTAGAGAGAATTAATTTATTGTTTTTTGTGAATGAACGTGAATATTGATTTATTTCTTTTTATGAATGGTAATCCGAATTGTCTTTTAACGTGTGGGATTGGGTTGATTTATTCTAATATTATATTTTCTGCATGACAAACCAAATATTTATTCCTTCTGTAAAAGTATATATAAATTGACAATTCACAAATTCGCAGATTTCTTTTAATAAATCGGGACTATATACATAATGATGCAAACATCTATTATTGTAATTATCTAAACTTCTCCTAGTAAAATTATGTAAATCACCTGCGGGAGGATCCATGGATAAATCATGATTTTCTAATATTTCAGAGAGAGTAGACAAATCGTCTTCACCCACATTCTTATTATATTGAGACAATAATGTGGAAAAAGAAGAAACACTTCGTTTGTGATCAAAACATTGGCTTTTTTCAGGAAGTATCATAATAATAAATCCGCCATCTTTTACAATTCGCAACCATTCATATATCGCCTTTAATGGATTTGCAATGTGTTCTAAACAATGCGACCCAAAAACAAAATCATAGGTTTTATTATCTACATTTGAAATATTTACAGAATTACCTGTTTTGCCAGAATAATAATTATATTCTGGCGTATGATTGCTCCAAACAGTAGTAGATGAAAATATTACATTGTCCATATTCAGTGCATTTTTATAAATAATAGAACCGGTGTAAAAGGATGGACCACCAATTTCAACACCCATTTTATTATTGGTTATGCAAGTTAAAATGAAATTCAATGTATGCAATGGTATATAATTAAAATTCAACCGTTTTATCTTTATAAACGGAAGAAGTCTCAAATTATACAATTCATTAAATAAGTCATCATTCTTAAAATGTATATTTTTTTCTTTATTAATAGATAAATTTCCTGTTTTTAAAAAACAGGAATGTGTTTTAAAATAATTCGGCATTTTCAATTCATATTCATTAATCACATCATCTTGCGTGTTTATTTTATCTTTATTTGCAAGAAACATATTCATAAATTTATAAATATGCATTGGTTTAATGCTGAATAGATAACTTTGATAATGATAATTTATCTCTGTTGAATTATTATATCCATACAATTCAAAATCATTGTTTATTATTAAATTAATAAAATGGTTCAACTTATTTTTTAAAATAATACTGTCATTGATAAAAATAACATCATCGTACATTGTATAATTTACCGCATTTAATAAAAAAAACCACTTCCCAAAATCAAGTGTAGGTTGATTCTCAATTTCATAATAACGTGCATTATTGCTTGCATAATATTCTTGCATTTCTTGCATTTCTAAATTAGTAGAATTTGCAATGACAATGTCTATGCATTCATAATGAAAATATTTCAAAATAGATTTTATGGATTCTTTTTTTAAATCGCAGTTTATATGCGCGGCTACTAACAATAACACTTTTTTATTATTTAAATCGGGGTTATAATTGTATTGATTCAATGTTGTTAATGCATCATGCATCAATTCATTGACTTCGTTTATGTTTGAGTTTGTCGTTGGTGGGAAGGGATTTGATTGTTGCATTGGAGCTATTATATACATTATTTTTTATAAGATTCAGTTAAATACGCATAAAAAGAGGCGCAAATCGCAGAATTAAGACAAATAATGACGCGTAAATTTTGAAATAAAGAAATAAAGAAATAAATAAAATATAATGTCTGACAATTATATTTTATTCGAAGATGGGAAAATAATTCACACATTTCACCATGTTTTGTGGGCAGGGTTTATGTCCAAAGTAATCCCAAATGAATGCATAATGAAATACATACAATCTTGTCTGCCACCAAATACAGTTTGTTTAATCCCTTCATGTGATGGAAATATAAACAGAGACAAAACTAGTAAAAATAAACCACATAGCATAGATTGGGATACTCAAATACAACCACACATGGATTATGCAACAAGCAAAAACAAGGTGTTTATCCTTGGAACACTCTGTCAAATAGATGTAGAACCAGATTGCAATTATCTATATATTCCGTTAGACGACAATTTATTTTATTATGGTGCAACCCATATTCTTCCTAAAAAAATCCTGCCTCCATGGGAAAGTCGCAGTTCCGAATTATGTTGGCGCGGGGTGTGTTCCGGTGTTGGAGGATTAGAATCGACTCGTGTTCGATTTGTTGATAAAATATACAAATACTCTGCCAATACAAATGTAAGACTTTGTCCAGAATGGAGAGAAGGCAAAAATATCCCTGACGAGTATTTTGCCGAAGGAATTCACTACACCGAATTTTTTAAATACAAGATTTTTTTCATAGTCGATGGCAATTGCATTGCATCAAATCACATGTATGGATTTGCATCGGGTTGTGTGCCGTTTTTACTATCAAACGGCATTTGTTGGTTTTCCGATTTAATAATACCATACACACATTACATTCCTGTAAATTATGATTTGAGCAATTTAATAGAACAAATAGAATGGGTGAAAACACATGATGCAGAGGCGAAAAAAATAGCAGAAAATGCATATCAATTCGCGGATGTCTATTTTTCTACCGAATATCAGAAAAAATATTTAAAAGAGAATATAGAAAAAATGTCAGAAAAAAATTGAAATGGAACAATGATAAAATAATAAATGTAGACAAATAAAATAAATGGAACTTGAACCTTGCGGCGATTATACATTGGTCGACATGTCTTTAATAAATGAATTGCCAACTGAGTATCCGCCAGATTTCATCGATTTTTGTGTTGAGAATGGATTGAGGCCTCCATCTATAACAACTGGCAATGGAAAAGCATTGTCGGTAATGTTAAAACACAGATATCGATATTGGGATAGAGAATCATGTGATAAATTTATAGAAAGATTTCACATATTGTCAAAAGACAGCATACAATTATTTAATAAACACAGTCAATGGGGCATACAAACAAATAGTGGAACAAAAAGAGGACAATTATATATAGTTTATCCATATAGTTTATCTAACAAACATAAAATGCGAAAGGGTTTTAGCTATGATGGGACGGAAGAAGAAAAAAATGATGAGATTAATAAAATTAAATCAACTATAAAAAATGATTATTGCGATGTTCCCAATTCTGAATGGCAATTGGGACATAAAAACCCCGGGTCAACTGACAGTTCAAAACATAACATGGTTTTACAGCCGCCTATACAAGGCAAATACAGGGACAATTATATATTCATTGATACTTTGACCAAAATACCGACGCCAGATAAATTATCTAAAATGATTGAAAAAAAAGAATTAGAATTTACTACAGAACAAATTGTCAAATACAAGGAAATATTTGATGCTTTATTTGCCGCATCTATTTAAACAGATTTCATAATATTCGCTATTTAATTCTATGCCAAAACATTTTCTATCAGTATTTTTACATGCCAACGCAGTTGTCCCGCTACCTAAAAACGGATCAACTACAAGAGACCCTTTTTTACTAAACAATTTTATTAAATGTTCTATTAAAGCGAGAGGTTTTACAGTTATGTGACAATTCTCTCCTTTTTCACTTTTAGAGGGTTTTGATACCAAGAAATTCTTATCATATGTATCATTGTATTCTTCTGTTGTCATTATGTTTGATGGAACTCGATCATTGTTTATTCCAACCTTTTGCGAAAAGTCTAATAATCCCGTTTTAAAGTGTAATTCGTTTTGTATAAAGGTCAATTTACCCAATGGTTTCATTGCCACGCATATTGGTTCAAAACAGGACCTTATTTGCGGTGTTTTATAGTCTTTATATTCATCTTTTAACTTATTCTTGTCTTCTTCTGTCATGTCCATTTTGTCTATAATATGCGAGATTGACATGCCTTTTGGCATGCTTTGTGTATAAGTCCAGTTTATCATGTCTCTTATTTCAAATCCCGCAATTTCACAACTCATTGCTATAGCGTGATACAATCGTGGAGATGAAAACGACAAGAAATATGCGCCTGGTTTCATTTTCTGAAACAACAATTTTGAGAGTTCTAAATAGTAGTCGTATAATTTTTTTACTTGTGATTTGTCGAATTTCATGCCTTTTGGCAAATGTGTAATATGGCTGTTTTTCACATTGTTATTAATATCGTTTGCCGACCATTTATTGTCGAGCTTATCTATGAAATAGGGCGGATCAGTAATCACACAATCAATGCTATTGTCTTCTAATTTATTCAATTCAATCATACAATCATTGTTCAAAATAATAATATTGTCGTTTTGTGGCGCTGGCGCTGGCGCTGGCGCTGGCGCTGGCGCTGACTCTGGCGCTGACTCTGACGCTGACTCTGACGCTGGCGCTGACTCTGATGCTGACTCTGATGCTGACTCTGACGCTGGCGCTGACTCTGGCGCTGACGCCGCATTTTGTTCTGCCATTTCTTTTTCTTTTTTTTCTATTAATTCTTTCAACTCACCAACCTTTAATAAAGAATATTTTTTTATTCCAAGACTCTTACATTTCTTTTTTAATTCATCCTTTGAAGGTTTTGATGATGATGTGTTCATTTCTTCTGTTATACTTGTCATAATTCCTATAATAGCAATTCATTTTTATTTTTAATTGGTTTCATTGTAGTTTCTCTCTTTTTATTTGATTGAAAAGAGAGAGAAATACATTTTTTGGATTTTGGATCGACCGGTCCTCTTTTGTCTTGTGATTTTCTCCTCATTCAATGCAATGGACAAGGTTCGCTCGTTAAACCCGGCGAAGATTTAAAATTGAAATGATTTTAACCAATCAAATCACTTCAACTAATAACCAACTCTCAAAATAACAACAATGTTTCAATTCCAAAATCTGGACAAACTCGCTCCTTCCAATATGGGCAAAAAATGGAATGACGAAGAAGAAGCCGCATTGTTGGACGAATTGGAGAAAGATATGGATATGAATCAAATTGCACAGAATCACAAAAGAACAGTCGGAGCTATTAGTTTTAGATTAGAAGATATTGCTTATAAAATGAATTCCAAAGAAGTTCCCATGGAAGAAATTATTCGGAAAACACGATTGACTGAAGAACGAATCACAGAAACAATACAAAAACGACAACAAGCCCGGCAACAACAACAAGCGCAAGAACAACCAAAACGTGGACCAAAAGAGAGAACTCCTATGCTGACGCCAGCGCAACCACAACTAAAGACAAAGGCAGAACAAAGCGAAATCGCGGAATTGAAGAGCGAAATTGTTCATATGAAGAGAGAAATCACAGAATTAAAAGGTTCAATTAAAGAATTAATTGAAATGATGAAGGCTGTTTATGAATTTGAAGATGCATAGAATAAGATTTACTATTAATTAATTACGATTTTTCTTTTCTTTCTTTGTTGTAAAATTAAAAAAAGAAATGAAATACAAATTTGATAAAGAATGAACTATTTTGCATATGACAATTGCTTCACCCAATTTAACACAAATAACAATGTGCCAAAAGATACAGCGAAACTTATTATGATTATTGATAAATTGAAATTTGAAATAGACATTACGCACGCTAGAATGAAAAAACATGTTAATTTATTAAAGGAACATGTGTTGAAACGAAATTCCAATGAAGAACGCCAAAATATATTATTATCAATTGAGAAATTAAAAAAGAATTGGTAATGCGCAACAGAGTTATACAAGAGAAAATACTACAATTATTAAAAACAATGATGGCAATGTTTAAGATTTAACAAATAATTTTTATAGTTTTGATATATTTCTTATATTTTTGGATTTTTAATTGGACAAAAAAAGAGAGATAAATTCTATCGTTGTAAAATTCCAGTATAAGGAGTTATACGGATTAGGATAAGTGTCTTTTGTTATGAATTATGGTAATAGTTTTAGAGAATAAAT
>Ga0194035_1000186_pt1 | contig 37159 bp, 51 predicted proteins | sample JunL2320m_MetaG_FD_148680 | JGI IMG/M metagenome (GOLD analysis project Ga0194035, IMG submission 148680) | Anoxic zone freshwater microbial communities from boreal shield lake in IISD Experimental Lakes Area, Ontario, Canada - Jun2016-L239-20m | ecosystem: Environmental > Aquatic > Freshwater >...
TCCCTAAGTTTTTTAAAGAAGATGTATTAAATACGTTAGATAGTACAAATGTGAAATTTAAAAACGATACAAAAGAAGTTTCATATTTATATTTTACTAATTGTGCAATTGAGGTAAGCAAAGAAAGTATAAAATTTGTTGATTATATAGACTTAGATGGATTTGTTTGGAAGAAACATATAATAGACTTTGAATACAAAGAAAGTAAAACTGAGTGCGATTTTAAAAGTTTTATTTACAACATATCAGCAAAGGATAAAGGCAAAGAATTATCATTGCGTTCTACTATCGGATATTTACTAAGTAGTTTTAAAAACTCCTCAAATAACGTAGCTGTTATACTTAACGATGAAATGATTTCTGAAAATCCCAACGGAGGTACTGGCAAAGGAATATTTATAAATGCAGTATCAAAAATGAAAAGATGTAGTGTGATTGATGGCAAGAATTTCAACTTTCAAAAATCTTTTCCATATCAAACAGTATCAGCAGATACACAAATAATAGTATTTGATGATGTTATTAAAAACTTTCCTTTCGAGAATTTATTTAGTGTAGTTACAGAAGGCATCACACTTGAAAAGAAAAATAAAGATGCTATCAAAATTCCAGTGTCAAAAAGTCCAAAAGTTTTGATAACTACTAATTATGCAATTGCAGGTGATGGAAACAGCTTTGACAGAAGAAAATGGGAGGTTGAATTTGCTCAGTATTATAAAAAAACATTTACTCCACAGGATGAATTTGGTAAACTATTATTTGATGAATGGGATCAAAAAGAATGGAATAACTTCTATTCATATATGATTGAATCCCTGCAAATTTTTATCAAAGAAGGGTTATTTAAATCAGAGTTTAATAATCTTCATATTCGGCAATTTATTGCATCAACGGGCTTCGACTTTTGGGATTTTGTTCAACAAAAGAAAGTTCCGCTTGATGATAGGATTGATAAAACTCAATTATATGGAAATTTTTGTGATGAGTATCCTGATTATAAACACAAATTAAAACAAAGAACGTTTACGGGTTGGTTGGTAAAATACGGTAATTTCATTAATGCTGAAATATCAGAAGGACATTCGTTAAATGTTAGATGGATTGAATTAAGAACAAAAGAAAAAGAAATATTAGAAGAAGATGCAAAAGTCCATTACTAAACTCCACGCTCTTGAATTATCGCATTTAAAACAGCGTTATCCCAACGTGCCTGAACATTGCATAGCGGTAACGAAGTGGTCGGACAAGACAGCTAATGAACTTGAAAAGGCTATTGTAAGATTCTTAGAGCTGTCAGGTCATCAAGCTGAACGCATCAAAAATATGGGACGGTTCTTAGATAACACAAAGATAGTTAGGGACGTGATGGGAATTAATAGAAGTATCGGAAGTAAACAATATATTCCTGGTACTGGTAAGAATGGGACTGCTGATATATCAGCAACTATTAAGGGTCGGAGTGTAAAAATAGAGGTGAAAATTGGAAAGGACAAGCAATCGGCAGTACAAGTACAATACCAACAAGAGATTGAGTTTGCAGGAGGTCAATATTGGATTGCTACGGACTTTGATTCGTTCTACTTTCACTATTCAGCGTTCCTTGATTACTTAGCCCTTTAGCATCGTTTAACAGCCTTGAAGGATTTAAGGATATAACGTTTACAGCTTTGCGTTCGGTTTTGCCCTTCGCAAAACTGACGACAAAGGTGGTGTTATATTTAGGTTTTTTTAAAAAAGGTTTTTAAGGTGGCGTGCGGTGGGATTTATTTATTTTAACAACAACATAATATGAAAAATGAGTATTTAGATTTTCTAAACAAGAAACAAAAAGCACATATCCTTTCGGGATTTGATGTGAACGAAAATGAGTTAAACAAACAAATGTTTGACTTTCAAAAGTTCATTGTTAAACGGGCTTTAAAAGCTGGTAAGTATGCCATATTTGCCGACTGCGGACTTGGTAAAACTTTAATGCAACTTGAATGGGCTAACAGAGTGAACAAAGAAACCAATAAACCTGTATTGATACTTGCTCCGCTTGCAGTTGCAGGACAAACAATTAAAGAGGGTGCAAAATTTCACATTGATATTTGCCGATACGATGGCAGTAATGCACCGATACAAATTAGCAACTATGAACAACTTGAAAATATTGATTGTAGTTTGTTTTCGGGAATTGTTTTAGATGAAAGCTCTATTCTTAAAAACTTTGAAGGTGCTACAAAAAAACTGATATTAGATTTGTTTGCAAAGACACCCTACAAACTTGCTTGCACAGCAACACCAAGCCCAAACGACCCGATGGAATTAGGCAACCATTCAGAGTTTTTAGATGTGATGGGAAGAAATGAAATGCTTGCAATGTATTTTGTTCACGATGGCGGAGAAACTGCAAAATGGAGATTGAAAGGACACGCTACAAAACTATTTTATCAATTCATTGGTAGTTGGGCTATAATGCTGAATAAACCTGCCGACATTGGATTTGAAATGTTAGGTTATGATTTACCGACTTTGAATTTAATTGAAAAGCAAATTGTAACACCGAAAAGAGATAACGGTAGTTTGTTTAATGATGCAATAATTTCAGCAACTAATTTTAATGCTGAATTACGATTGACAAAAAAGGAACGACTGGAAGAAGTTGTAAGAATTGTAAACAGCCGACCCGAAGAAAATTTTATCATTTGGATTAAACAAAATGAGGAAGGCGAAATGCTTAAAAAACTTTTGCCCGATGCAATAGAAGTGAAAGGGGCTGATAGTAACGAATGGAAAGAAAAACACCTTTTAGGATTTGCAGAAAACAAATTTAGAATACTGATAAGCAAAACCAAAATCGCATCATTCGGAATGAATTATCAAAATTGCCGAAATCAAATATTTGCTTCTTTGGATTTTTCATTTGAGGGATTGTATCAGGCTATTCGCAGGAGCTACCGATTTGGGCAAAAGAATGAAGTAAATATTTATTTGATAACAACGGACACAATGGCGAATGTAAAACAATCAATAGACACCAAACAAAAACAATTTGAAATTATGCAAGATGAAATGGGCAAAGCGGTAAACGCTAATTTAAACGGACAGTTAATGACTACTGCCGACTTTGATTTAACCGAAGAAAAAAACGAATGGTATAAAATCAAAAGAGGCGATTGCGTTCAACTGATTACAGAACTTGAAAATGAAAGTGTAGGACTTTCGGTTTTCTCTCCGCCATTTGCGGAACTATACACATACTCCAGTCATTTGGAAGATATGGGAAATAGTAAAAACTACAAAGAATTTTTAACTCAATTTGGTTTCTTAATTAAAGAATTGCATCGGGTTTTAATTGGCGGTAGAAATGTTGCGGTGCATTGTATGGACTTGCCAATACAAAAGGGTAAGGAGGGTTATATCGGATTGAGGGATTTTAGCGGAATGATTTTACAAGCGTTTCAAAGTTGCGGTTTCATTTATCATTCGAGGGTTACGATTTGGAAAGACCCAGTAGTTGAAATGCAAAGGACAAAAGCAAAAGGACTTTTACATAAGCAAGTGAAAAAAGATAGCACACAGGTAAGAGTTGGAATACCTGACTATGTAATGATATTTAGAAAAGAAGGAGAAGGAACCGACCCAGTTACGAATACTGAATTGCCTGTAAACTTGTGGCAAAAATACGCTTCGCCAGTTTGGATGGATATTGATTACGGAAATACTTTACAGGGTTTCAGAAATGGCAGAGAAGATAATGACGAGAAACATATTTGCCCTTTGCAGTTAGATACGATTGAAAGATTAATACACCTTTACAGCAACAAAGGGGACACCGTATTTACTCCATTTATGGGTATTGGTAGCGAAGTGTATCAGGCAGTTAAAATGGGCAGAAAAGGAATAGGATTTGAATTGAAGGAAAGTTATTTTGATTTGGCAAAGGCAAATATTAAAATGGCTGTTGGTGCTAAATCGCAAACTACTATTTTTTAAACCTCTTAAATTTTTTAAAAAAATTATGAAGTGCGCTGGCAAAAATATTGCACATAACAACTGGCTAAGCGTAACAAAAAGGGACACAAACCAATGCAAAAGACTGTAATACATAAAGTTAGATTAACGAAAGAACAAAGCAGTTCTTTAAAGGTTTTGAAGTCCTACGATGTCAACGTATCGTGTTAGTAGTCTGGTTTTATTTAAAGTTTTTTTTGGTGGGGTGCGTTGGACATTTAATTTAAAAATATGGTAGTAGTAAGTTTATTTAACGGAATGAATACAGGCAGACAAGCCTTAGAAAATTGTGGCTACAAGGTTACAAAATACTATTCAAGTGAATTGAAACCATACGCTATTGAATTAACTCAATTTCATTTCCCTGATACAATACAGGTAGGAGATGTAACAAAGTGGAGAGAATGGGATATTGATTGGAGTAAAGTTGATTTAATATTAAGTGGTAGCCCTTGTCAAGATTTAAGTATTGCCGGAAAACGAAAAGGAATAAACGGAACAAAAAGTAGTTTGTTTTGGGTATTTATTGAAATATTAGAACACGTTAGAAGCCTTAACCCTGATGTTATATTTTTTCAAGAAAATGTTGGAAGTGCAAATAAAAAGGATATTGGAATAATGAGTAGAGCAATGGGGATTTATCCTGTAAGAATGAATAGTAGTTTGGTAACGGCACAATTAAGAGATAGATACTACTGGACAAACATTAGAACTAAGCAAACAATGTTTGATGTTGTTACTGATATACCGCAGCCGGAAGATAGAAAAATAATGTTTAAAGACATTTTAACTGATGGCTATACAGATCGAGATAAAGCGAGAGCAATGTTACAAAGTGAAGGAAGGTTAAATACTGATATGGAAAAATTGCATAGGCGATACAAAACAACAGGATTTGGAAACATTGTGTATCAATTAAACCCAAGCAAAGAAAGTGGTGGCAAACAACCGTATATGCAAAATAGAGTTTATGATGCAAATGGAAAATGCCCTGCTTTAACTGAAAGCCAAGCGAAAAACATTAAAGTGTATTTGGAAAAATATAATGATTTGATAAGCATTGAAAACGGCAAATTGAAAGTAAAAACAAATACAACCGATGGCTATCAATATGCAACTGAAAACGATTGTTTAAACTTATCATTTCCGACAAGCACAACTAGGAGAGGAAGAATAACGAAAGGTAAATCACCTTGTTTATTGCAAGGAAATGAACCACTATTTGCATTTACAGGCGATAATATTAGACCACTAAATAAAATTGAACTATGCAGATTACAAGGTTTCCCTGATGATTATTGCGACATACTAACAAGGAATAAGGCAGCGAGTTTATTAGGTGATGGATGGACTTTACCGATTGTAGAGCATTTTTTCTCCTTTTTAACTTTTGAAAAAAGTTTAGAGAGCGTGGGCAAAAAAACTTTAAATAAAACTTGCTACTAACAACTGGCTAAGTGTAACAAAAAGGGACACAAACCAATGCAAAAGACTGTAATATAACATAATTTTGCACTATAACATAACCTTTGTTACAATGCATTTAAAAAAATTAATATGTCAGACATAACGAAATGCGAAGGGATAAACTGCCCAATCAAAGACCAGTGCAAAAGATACACAGCAAAGGAATCAGTATGGCAGTCTTACTTTATGGAATCTCCTATTAAGGATGGCAAATGTGATATGTATTGGGGAGAGCAAAACGAAAGTATATTTAATCAGTTAAAAACAATACTAAACAAACAAGACTAATATGAACAATACAAAACCAAAGAAGAACGAATGGACGTTTACTCTGTTATTTTTAATCCTTAATCATTTTATCGCTTGGTAGTTCTAAAGACTTAACAGACCTATCCCACCAATCTGAATGAATAGATTGTAATTCATTATAAGGTTCTTTTACCTTTATCCATCCTTCATCTGTTATATAAAGCCCCGAACATTTAGTATAGTAGTTCTCTACTAAATAATTTTCTTCGCTTACTGACTTAATATCACTTAAAAATATCATACGCTTAAAATGACAAATAACACGTTTTAAAACGATCGGCTGAACCTTAATGCGTATTTCAGTAACCTCTATCTGTATGTCGTTTATTAGTTCCATTAATAAACTTTATTACCTACGATTTTTTTATTATAAACAGTAAAATTGTTACCATCCATTTCTACTATTCCAAATCCGTGATTGTGATTATTCACTTCCAAATAGCGCGGCTCTAATTCACAAAGGCATCCCGTAGAATAAGTAACTACCACATCACCATCGTATACTTTTTCAGTTGCCTCACTCGTTCTATGAAAATGACCACAAATTGCGTGTCTTTTTAATTTTAAAAATAAAGTTCGTGCAGGATTAACACCTCCGCTTCCTCTCATCTTATCACCGTGTTCTACTAACAACTTACCAAAGTAACATTTAGTACCCTTTTCAATATAATGAACTCCGAACTCACGAACTCGTAATAAAGCATCTATTTTAAATTCTTGCATATCTAAAAGTTCGGGTGCTTTCACTCTTAGGTATCTTTCCATTCTATTTTCGTGGTTACCAGGTATAAAATAAATCATAGCCTTTGGGAAATTCTTACGAAGCGAAGCAAAGAAATTCCTGCACATTTCAAGTTCTCCTGATAAATCCATTAATCTAGGGTCTTTCTCGTGAAAACTCATTTGGTAAAAATCCATCAAATCACCATTAAGAAATATAGCATCTACTTTCTCTTTTTGACCATATTTTAAAGCCGTAGTTAAAGCCTGATTATCTTGATAAGGGAAATGTATATCTGATAATAAAAGAACCTTCTTTATTGATGCAGGAAGTTTCCAAGTTTTCTGTTTTACAGATAAAGATCCTGGCAGGTCAAATGGATTGTAATTATAAGTGGGTTCTTTGTAAAGAGTTTTATCTTTATAGTTTTTAGAACCGCCTAATCCCCTGATATTTCGTACAAAATTCCTTGCATTTTCAATATCTTTGTAAACTTTTGGATTTTCTTTATACAGCTTTTTTGCTAAAGTTAAAGTAGGGCTATCAGGAAATCTTTTACATACTTTTCTTGCTATTTGTGATGCGATTGTTTCTGACATAGGTTTTTACTTAGCGGTATAATACTATTTAGTATAAAATAAAAAAGTTCCCCAAATGAGAACTTTTAATTATTATTCAGTTATTTCTGGAGCAGGGCAAATTTTTGCCTTTACTCCATCGCCTAAATTAAGTACCAAGCGAATCAATAGCTTTACAATAGGGTTTTTAACCACCTCAATCAATCCTTCTACTACTGGACGACCTTTTCCCCAATCGTGGCAGAAAGTGTCTTTAATCTTATTTCCTGTTGTTGGGTGAGTTGCTTCAAGGTCTAACGATACGTTATCCAAGTTCGCTAATTTTTCTAGGTTCATATTATTGTTGTTCTTTAGTTAAAAATTTATCATCACTATTGGTAAGCCAGTTTTTCAAAATATACGCCAATCCCGCCCCAACTGATGCCATCAAAATAGGTTTCCAAGCCTCTAATGTCATCGGGAAAACTCCTGTGTTTAAAAGCGATAAAAGCATAGTAACGATTACCGTTAGTACTGCTGTGATTAATCCTTTAATACCATCTTTAATACTTAAAGAAAACTGTTTTGCGTTTTTCATATTATTTATTTTTCGTTAAATTGTTTATTAAGTTCGTGCCAATGTAAAGGGTTTTTCAAGTTCAATCCGCTATCAAAATGAACGGAATCTACTGCTGTAAATCTTCCTCCCCAACGTATCTGTAATTCTTCTATATGTCGTATAACATCTTCATCATCGCCTTTGCCGTCCTTCATTTTATCGCTGTTGAAATACTCTCCTGTTTTATTATTTCTTAAATTACAATCTATTGCATGACCTACTAAGTGATTGCTCATTTGTGCAGGAGTTACTATTGCGCCTGGAACTAAAGTACTATTCCGTTTAGATGAAGTTATTATACAAGTGAAATCGTGCTTAACACAAACATCATTTATATGCTCCATAACAGGAATAAAACCGTCATCAATAACACAGTTTCCTTGAATGTTTGACGCTGTATAGTTTATTAATTTCATTTGCTAAATATGTGTCTAAAAAATTCCTCAATTCCCCCAACTGATAAAACAGTAAAAGCATATAAAAACCCTTTTTGTCTTTGCGATTGTTTCTCCAATTTATCTACTGTTTCAAGTTTTTTTTGTGTGTATTCATTATGTACTTCGATACGAGCCAAAGCCTTTCCTACATCATTCCTCCACTCATTCGATTCTTTTCGGTGAGTTTCTAACAGTTCTTTTATGTCGGTTAATTCTGTCATAACCCTGCTTGTATAGATTGTGTAATGTAATTATCTGAAACTCTTTTATAACCTCCCGTTGTTATTGTTGAAGTAGGATGAATTTGATCAGTTGAATAATAAACTGTATTAGTTTGTTGTCCAGTTTTCCCCATCAAAGTATCACTTGCTACATCACATACTCTATTGCAATGTTTATCCCTGATAATCTTAACCCGAATCATTCCATTTAAAGTTGTAGTATCATTTAGGTTGGAATCGTTTTGTCTGTGAGCATTGTTCACTTGTGCTGCATTTCTAGGTAGCATTGTGCCAACAGAAATAGTATCATTCGGAAAATAAACTCTTGTAGAATCACACCAGGCAACTAAATCGTTATAAGTTGTAGTAGCATTAGAACTATTCCCTGCCATTGTATTAGTATTTTCAAATAGAAAAATAAATTCATGTGATAAATAACTTTTTTGCTTATTAAAAACTGTTGTTCTTGCATCATTATTAAGATATGAATTTGTTTTCCCACCAACACCACGAACTAAAACATCGAAGTTATAACCGATGCTTAAAAGAACATACTGAGGAATGTACCCTTGAGCAATCATCGAGTTACCATCAAAAATAATTCTTGTAGTAGGTGCAATTCCTAAAGGAATAAGAGCATATTGTTCGACAATTGAATTAGATAAAAAAGTATTTCCTTTTGCACCTGCTGTTATGTATTCGTGAACCTTTGAGCTGAAAGAACTTTTAGTTCCATTTACAGTTCTGCAAAATTCATACATTGTAACACTTGCTATTGCTTGTGATGCTGTTGTAGGTTTTGCTCCTCCTTGATAAGAATCATATCCATCTTTACTAATTTCAAAAGCGTTTGAAGCTGTACGTTGACATGAAATAAATCCTATGTTTGTGAAATTAATAACACTTGCATCCGTACTCTCACAATCTTTTGCGGATATACTAAATGTAGAGCCATGAGAATATAATTCACTACCAACGCTAGATGCGTTTAAGGCAGACATATCTACCTTTACTTCATTGTTGTGCGTTCCAGAATAATAGCCGAATGAATTATTGTTTTGTTTAAAATTATATGTACCTCCATCCCCAGGATTGTACATTAAATTTATCCTAAACCCTGTTGTTGCACTACTTGCACCATTTCCCTTCCATCCTACATTTGCTGTAAACGCTCCGCTGTAATACTTCTCTGTATGAGCCATCCTAGTAAATGGATGCCTCCAATCTGTTAGTGCTTGTGTAGTATCTTCGGCTGCTTCAAAAAAGAAAATATCTTTGTTATACCATTCACCTGCTGTAATTTCGTGCGTTACCACATCATCAACAAGACCTTTATAATATGCACTTGCGGAATGTCCTAATAAATCCCATTTTGAAAAAATACTATCAGCTGTAGCAGAATAAGAAACCATCATATTTCCTTTAAATGGTCGTGATAAATTAAAATTGAATGCCAAACTTTGTTGACAAATCAGAAGTAAAATAAATAATAATTTTTTCATAGTTAATTGCTTACCGCTTTTAGTATTATAAAGTTTATAGTCATTGCCCCTGTGTCTGCTGTTGTAGCACTTAAGTTTGTTATTGTAATACTGAATGAAACTGCTGTAACCTGAGAAACAACAGCCACAGAAGTCAAGGCGGTTTGTCCAGAACGTGTTGAAATTAAAACAACATCGCCAATAGCAACCAAATTATCTGTAACAACAAATACCGCTTCTGCACCTGCTGCCAAAGATGTTGCGGTTGTAGTTATTGCTCCACATATTTTATTTAATGTCACACCTGTTGAACGACTTGTTATTTGAGTTATAGTTCCACCTGCTCCTGTTGCATATCCAATACTGCCTGCTGATGTAGTTAAGTTTCCAGTCAATGTTAAAGATGTACCTGTAGCAGCACCCAAAACAGGGGCAGTCATTGCTGGAATATTATTAACTGGAATAGGTGGGGAATCGGCAAATGCAGTTCCATTCCAAATTCTTATTTTTTGCAAATCTGTGTTATAAATAACTGCACCACCATTGGGAATATTTACTAAGGTCGATGCAAATGTTGCCTCCGTTGCATTAGTATAATTGTTTACTAATTGGTGCATTGGAATCTCTGTTGTTTGAGAGAACCCGAACGAACCGATAAATAAAAATAATATAAGTAGTTTTTTCATAATTTTATTGAATTACGTGATAATGCCAAGAATATGCTGTTGCTGCAACTAATCCTGTTGAACCTGCTGTTATTACGAATGTTGTTGTTGTGCTTGTTGTGTAAACCATAGTAACCCCACCCAATAAAGCTGTTGCTGCATTTGCAGGGAATAGCATTACTGTTGGAGCAACACCGTAAGCAGTATTAAAAGTAACAGTTAAAACTGTTGCTGTTGCCGTTGGCAATGTCCCTGTTGTAACTAAAACATCTCCTGCTAAGTCAGTAGCATTAGCGCTAAAAGTAACAGCACTTGGCGTAGTCCCTGCCCCTGTTCCTACAACCCCCGTTGGAGCTGTTGTATTACCGATTAAGTGATTCAGTTTAACACCCAAACCGCCTACAAACTGTGCTGCAAAATTATTGGTTGCCCCAGTTTGTGCATTACAAGTAATCCCGTAACTATTAGTCGGAGTTCCAACACCGTTAACAGCACCAGCACTAATCAAAAAAGCGTGTGTATTTGTAAAGACTATGTTCACTCCAGTTGTTGGTGCGCCAACTACTCCTAATGTTGCTACGTCTGTAAATGTACTAGCAGCAGAACTTCTGTATGTTGGTTGGTCTATTTTAAATTCTCTTTGTGGCGTTGCTAATGCTCCTGTTGCCCATTGCCTGTTGGTGGCTAGTGTATAAAAGAATCCAGGAACTTCTGTTGAAAGTGTTTGATTTGTATTTGCTGGAGCTGTAAATGTAAAAGGCACTAACGCTCCACTAGCTGATGCAGATGGCGTAAAAGATTGCGTTGATACTCCACAAGATATTTTAACTAAATTGGCTACGTTTAAAGCTGTTGTTGATGAACCATTTATTACTGTTGTTACGTTATTGCTTCTTAGCGTATAGTTTGTAGTTGACGGAGTAGATGCAAGCATCCATAAGGCAGCAACGCCACTGGTTGTTTCCCCTATATCAGTATTGCTCGTTCCTTGATTTATACGCAAAATTCCTAATGCGCCAGGATTTACTGTTGAACTATTAACAAGCACTTGACCGCTATTGTAAATGTTCATAGCGTTGGTTGCTCCGTTATTTCCAACATTAAATGCTAATCCAGCAACAGTACTCGTTCCATTTCCTGTTGTGCTTTGAAATGTTAAAGTACTACCTACGGCTGTACCTCCTATATGTAAAGGTGTTGTTAATGAAGTTGTTAATGTAGGACTTGCAGACCAAACAGGGATTGTTCCTGTTCCTGCAGAAGCAAATAAAGAACCAGTTGCTACTGCTGAGATATTTGATTGAGTATTGGTAGCTGAGAAAGAAATTAAATCACCTGTTGCACCGACAGCAGTTAAATTTGCACCTGCAGCTCCTGTAGAGCCAGTTGCTCCCACAGCACCAGTCGCACCAGTTGAACCTGTAGCACCAGCAACCCCAGTCGCTCCAGTTGAACCTGTGGCTCCAGTTGCACCGGCAGCACCAGTTGCACCGACAGCGCCAGTTGCGCCAGTCGTACCTGTTGTTCCTGCGATTCCAGTTGCACCGGTTGCGCCTGCTACCCCTGTAGCACCTGTTGCACCAGTAGCACCTGTTGCACCAGTAGCACCTGTATTTAAGATAGCTAAAAATAACTGATGATTACTTGAAAAGTTAGTTGTTCCTGTTCCACCTGAAGAAACTAATGTAACAGGGATTGACCAATAACTTGTTGATAATCCAATATTAAAATTAGTTGGTGTTCCACTAATCTTCCAATTTTGAAAGTTAGCAGAAGCATTTCTATCTTGTAAAACAAGAGTTTGATTTATTTGTAATAGTGCAAGAAAAATATCAATATCTAAGTTATCATCCGTAAGATGAGAAATATTAATAGATGTTGCATTTATCTGAGTTGCATTATTCCAAAGAAGATGACCATTCAATGGATCACCCGATGTTATGCTTGTCTTAGCTAAATATAACCACAAATTTGTTGATTGACCATTTGCTCCTGTTGCGCCCGTTGCACCAGCCGTTCCTGTTGCTCCTGTACTTCCAGTCGGGCCAGTAGCTGAACCAATTACATAAAGTTGATTAGAAGCATTTGCTCCAATAGTAACACCATCTTTCTTGATTTGATTTGCGCCTATTAGGGTTTGACCATAAGCACTAATAATAAAAACCCATTGAATAGTAAATATGATTAATAATAATATAAATATTTTTTTAAATAACATTTCCGTAAAAATTTAATTTATCTCCAAAGGTGGAACTAGGAACAACTAACAGAGTCGCTACCTTTTTGTTAGTACTTAATGTATAATCATCCGTTTCAAATAATATTTGCCCATTTTTATTTATCTGTACAATCTCATAAAGGCAAGAAAATATATTGTTTGACCCATCAATTACACCTGTATAATCTAATTTTAAATAATTCACAATTAATATGTTTAGTCCAATTATTTCAGCAGTTACATTTATTATATTAGTAACTATTGTAGCGGTAACATTTACCACTCCACTTACTATCTCCGCACTTACATAAATCATTATACTGCACTTGAATTAGATGATGTATAAAAATCACATATAAAAATTGAACTTACACCATTAACTGTTTTTGATAGTATAAATTCAGATGTAGAAGTCACCTTAATAAAAACTTCTCCATATATTTTACCACTTGATATAACTTTAGTCTGCTCTCTATTTATGATTATATCAACCTTTCCAGTAACATCATCAAAAACAATAATGTCATATAAACCGCTATTTATACTTTTATATGTAGCTATGTTTGTTTTAGCCCCAAATGAATCAATATAATAAATATTGATAGAATAGGCATTTAATGTAGATGGTTGTATTGGAACAATGCCATTAGTTAAAGTAAATCTAACTTGTATATCTTCGCCTTGTATAGCCATTAAAAATTAAGTATTCTATATGTGAAATAAATAGTAATATCGCTATTTCCTGCTGTTGGATTACCTGTTTTAACCCTAAAATTTATATCTTTATTTGCTATAAATTGTCTTGCTGTAGCAGGAGTTATTGCAATAACAGGCTCAAATTTTAAGTATGTATTTGTTGTAGCTCCTAAAAAAGAAGTACATTTAAACTGAGCATCTGTTGATGTATCTGTGAATATTTCAACCGTCAAATTAGTTGCATACGTTATTGTGTTGTATGTTACGTTACCGATAGCAGACACTATTTCTATCATAGTTCCTGCGCCCATAGCACTAACTAATTTAACTGGAACGGCAAACCCCGTTAAAACATTGGTTGAAATTATCTGCAACGAACCATAATAAAGGGTAGAGAATGAAGGGTTTGAACTGTTTATAAAACTATCATTCATATCATTCAAGATAGCCCTTACATTACTTGCAGTGTTGTCCTTTGTGGAATTATCTGTAATAAGAGCCGTTATTTCGGCTGTTATTTGAGCTTTTGTTTTCTGTGCCATCGTTATAAGAATGCATCGCTAAAACTATCATCAAAACTCTCGCCTGTCGTGAACTCAGGATAATGATTAGCGATATTTATACTATTTGTTTTGTAATATTCAGAAACCTCGTTTTGTGGGTCTTCGTAAACAATTACTTTACCTGTTAAATCGTTCGTTGTAATATTATCAATATTACTATTCAATTGTATTAAAGAGTAAACCTTTGATACATCGCCATATAGTTGCAAACTTAAGTCGAAAATAGTTTGCCCTTCGTTTATTGTTACAGTTTTTTGAGCCATATTATATCCTATTTGCGTCTATGTAATAAATTTCGTTACCCTTTAAAATTATATCATTTACTGTGTACCCGTCAGCTATCATCTGAACAGTTATCGCACGTCTTAATGTTTGCTGTTGCCCTGCTGAATTAATAAACCTTATAGCTCCTACACCTGTAAATGGTGATTGTTTCCATTGCCCTAAGAATGTATTTATGATAAGTACAACGTGTTGCTGGTCGCTATCGCCTACCGTAAAATCGCCTAAACTATTTATAGTTAGGTCATTTGATTCATCTAAAATTATATCGCTAACCGTTGCCATGCTGTACAGTTGTATTTTCTAATGTCGTTTTATTTAATGTTTTTATATTTACTGCCAATCCGTTAAATGTAGTAGCAGAGCCTCCTGCTTGTCCTAATGCAATTAGCTGAGTGTCAATAATAGCTAATGCTCCTGCAGTTGCCGATTTTATAGCTGTTACGTTTGCGTCCCATTGTGTTTTTAAATCGTTAATTTGAATTAACCCGTTATAATTTTTCCCATTTAATTGAATCTCTGAAACATCGCTAAACATAGCAACATAACCAGTAAACCCATTTATCATAGTAACAACAACAACACTATTAATTTCTGGAACTAATAAAAACCCTTTTGTGCTTTCTGCCTGTAATCTTACGCCAATCAAATCAGCCCTACCATCAATAGGTTCACATTCGCAAGTATTTTTAGTTGTATCAACAGACTTGACGGTACAAACAATAGAATAAACTTCGTCTGTAGTTTTTGCCATCAACTTAATCGCCTCGCTTATCTTATCCTTACTCATACCAAACCATCTAAACTAATTTCTTGTCTATATCCATCCATTCCAAAAGTGCGAATAACAGAACTTATAATATAATTACCATCTCTTTCAGGTAACTTTGTGCTTGTTAATTTTGCTATATCTCCATGTCTTACAAATGGCTCTCCAAAAGTTGTAAAAGCACCGTTATATCCAGTATATTTTATTTTTTTTAATCTTAAATTTGCAAAGTCTAACAATGCTGAATCACTAGAATTATAAGTATGATAAGTTCTTTGTGAACCATCCGAATCTCCTACCTCTACCTGTTTTTTACTGTTATCGCTTTGCATTGAAATAGCAACGACCTTAATAAACATTTCATCCTTTAATTGATATTTCAAATCATCTGGATTAATAATTACTTTTTCAAAAGCAAACTCTTCTGTAACCGTATCACTCGCATCGGAAGGCAATCCAACGTGCAAGACACCATCTACAAAATAAGAGTAAAAACCATAATCCCCTTTCAAAGTTTCAAGTATCTTGCTTACCGTTGCATTGCTTATTCTAAAACTCCCCAATTGTACGTCTAAGCAATTAAATTCTATGTCAGATGGCAAAATAGCAGTTAATAAATCATTCAAAGAAACACTTTCAACAGAATATTTTTTTACTGTTGTTTGTTTTAATAAAAACATTTTATCTTCGCACTCTATTTCAACAGGTAAAGAACTCCCAACAAAACTAACATATCCATCAAAGCATTTTGTTAGATTAGGGAAATATCCTAATTCAATTTTAACTAAATCTCCACGTTTAAAAATTGCATTCGCTCCAGTAAATAAACTCTTCCCTTTAAAATTTAATTTGCGAGGCAATATTATTTTAGCTGTATCAGTAAATGTTTCATACGATGTTTTTATCTCAACTGAATTGACAAAATCAAATTCATAGAAACTTCCATCTTCTTTAGTAAATGTTATTTTACAAATCGGTCTAAGCATTATATAAACTGTGAATTGAAAGTTTGTTTAGAACCTTTTATTGTAATATCTATGTCGCTTAAACAGCTTAATTCAAAAGATATAACATTGCGCTCTCCCTCCATTTGTGAAAAGTGATAATCTTTAATTACTATTGTATATATGCCGAAATAAGCCATGAAGTTACTCGCAACGTTTAATTGTGTAGGTGCAGTACAAAAACCTAACAATTGATTTAAACTATCTTTAGGTGCTACGTTTTGGTATAAAGAAGCTAATACTCCTTTTATATTAATCATGTAATCCCCATCGGAAACGTATTCTTTTACCGTTCCGTTTCTTCCTGCTATCTGTGTCGCTACTATGTTACGAGATTGGGAAACCTCACACAAAGCAATACCCATACTAAAAGCTTCTACTATTATTTGCTTATTATTATTATCTGTGTACATTAATTGATCAAATAATATATCATCAAATACTGGCAATCCAAATTTTGAACGGCTATCTGAATACGTCTTGGTACTATTTAAAATAGCATCATTTATAGCATCTTGTTCTTTAAACATCGTAGCTTCGTCAACCTTAAAGAATTTAGGTTTAAGAAATCTTAATCCCACACCTTTTAAAATTAATTCAGCTTGACCCTTAACCTCTAGCCCTATTCCGTTTTCCCTGTAATCTCTATTCATTATCTTGCTAACATATTTACATCGTTTACGCTTTCTAATAATGCCTTAGAAACCTCTTCTCTTATTGCTTGTGCGCTTTCTTTTAAGTTAGTAGTATTTACATTCAACGATTCAACTAACTTAGTAATATTTATTATTATTGATTGTGGTTTTGTTCCGCTTATTTCAGTTCCGCTTCCGCTTTCTTTTTTACCTCCCTTAGCAGATAATGAACCTATTGATGCATTTGTTTCTGTTCCTAATCCTGTTTTAAAATGATTTGCTAATTCCTTTTTTTGCATTTGTAATTGAGCAACAGCCCATGCAGCTCCTTTTTCTCCAGCCTTAACAGCTGGTTGTAATTTCGCAATCGTTTTGTCTGCTCTCGATAGCATTTCATTGGTTGCCATTTTATTGGCTTCCTCTTTTGATTTACCCATCTTTTGATACGAAGCAGAAAGAGCGTCAACAGTAGACATTGTAGTTTTTAATGATGCTGTTGCATCCTTCGCTGCCAATGTTTCAAAGTTGCTAATGGTTTTATCCATCATATTATTAAGCCACATAATAGCTGCAATCAAAGCGGTAACAGCAATAACTACTATTCCAATTGGGTTTAATTCCATTGCTAAATTTAGTGCGTATTGCGCTACCGTAGTTCCTTGCAATCCTGCTGTCATACTAACTAAAGCGTAAACAAATTTAGCACCTTGAACAGCTGAAATACTCCACATAATTGTGCGGTAAGCATACAAAGCAGTAACACCTAATAATATATATTTTGTAAGTGTTCCAATAGTATCTAAATGACGAACAATAAACCCCATTAAATTAGTTAATGCGGTAACCACTAAATCAATGGTAGGTTTTAGCTTAACAAATAATTGATTTTGAAAATTCTGAAATGAATCTTTTAAATTTGATAACCTACCAGAAGTAGTGTTACTCATATTATTAAGAGCATTGAAATAATCGCCACCTTGCGAAGCTGCTAGTTTTAACGCTCCTGTTAATTGCTCATAACTGCCTTGTTGGTCTTTTAATGCGATATGGTTTTTCTCGTAATATTTATTTAATTGAGCATACACGTTGATACCTGCCATACCAAACTGCTTAATATCAATGGCTGTAGCCTTACCAACGTTCTTAATTTGTTGTAAGTTTAAAACCATTCTTTGCAAGGTGTCCTCAGTTCCGCCTGTTGCAGCAACGGCATTCGCTAAAGCTGTAAAGTCCTGTTTAGCATCTTTTGCTGATAAACCAGTAGATATTAAAGCAGCATTTCCCTTTAATAATGTTTCAAAACTAAAAGGGCTTTTAGTTGCTTCTTGTTGCAAATCTTGAAACACTCTCTTTGCTTCGGACGATGATTTTAACAAAGTTTTTAACTGAACTTCAGCCATCTCAAAAGATGCACCTGTTTCAATTATACCTTTTGCTAAATAAGAAATACCAATACCGCCTGCCAGTGCAGCCAATTTACTACCAAAGCTATTCATCTTACTATCCATTCGTGAAGTTGCATTTTCAGCATCCTTCATTTTATTGGAAAATAAATCTTTGAGCGAGAGGGTATATTGTAAATTCTTATCCATTACATATCTACTAATGTTCCGTTTTTTCTAAGCACATACTCTAATTCAGCTACTCTTTTAGCCCAAATAGAATCACTTAATTTGTCCGGGTTGATATTAAAATAAAAGCGGATGAGAGCATTATTTTTAGCAATGTCATCATCCGCAATTACACCTTTAAACTTTTCTAATTTTTTTTTAGAACTGCTTTTTGTACAGATAACATTTCAACAATAGCTTCGTCTAAAGAAGCAAAAGCGTAATCGTTACTCAATACCAATTCTAATTTATCGCCACCGATATAAAGGTTTTTTAATGCTACTTCGATAGCTTTTGCGCCATCTGTTCCTGCTAATTTACCTACTATATTGCGTGTTGTTCTGTCAGGTCTTTTTAGGTAAAGTGTTGCTACTTTCTCGCTGTCATCCTCGTCTAAGGGAACTGTCAAAGTAGCTACTTTACCATATTTTGCCTTTAATTCTTCTAAATTTGCACTCATGGTTTTATTTTGGTTTTAATTGGTTTTAAGCCCACTCAATATGAGATAGAATCAAATCTATCTCTACTGGTATTGAAGTATCGCCAGACTTCGCTGAACGTTTGTTAGTCATAAAACGTACGTTGCGTAGTTTATGCTTTACTGTCGTTAATGCTGCATCAATATATATTACTGAAATATCAAACTCTGGAATATCTTGTAAACGGCCCAACGGAGCAACAGCCATCAAAGCCTGTACCTCTTCCATCAACAAAGTGATTTTACCTGTTGGCTCTACTTTACCATATCCACGAGATACAGGAAAACGTCCTGCACCATAAATATTTTCCATTCCTTGTTTCTCTTCGTAATCAATTGAAGTAACACCCACAACAGTAACACCTAAAATGTTAATAGCGATGTCTGCCCATTCGTAAGATTTTCCGTTAATTAACGGTGGTATTGGATAACTCATTTTATAATGTTTTTAAATATTAAACTGCTAATGCAAATCCTACGTTTACAGTAATTGTTCTTGCAACACCTACTGGTACGATTTTAACATTAATAATTAAATTTGATGTGCTTAATATGTTTTGTGTTGGGTCGATGATAACGCTATATGCTGAAATTTCTAAATCTCTTTGCATAACATCCAACGCTCTTGCACAAAGTGTCTCAAAGTATGCAATAACATCTTCTTTAATCGTTCCATCTGCATTCAACACAATAGGTGAAGCTAATTGTGGCAATAAAAACGCTCTTAACCCTCTGATTGCTTTGTTTATCGTTCTATTATTTTCAATATAAGCGTAATCGCTTGTTACAGGTATTGAAGTACTTGAACTATTAAAGAATGAACCCGATGCATTTACATATTTTTTAGCAAACACATATCCGTAAGCATCTAGTGATGTTAAAGAACCGTCAGATAAAGTAGTATATACTTGACCGTTTGCAAAGTTTAATACATTAAATTCTGTTGCTGAAATATCAAACTTTCCAACCCATCCGATACACTCATTTACTGCTGCTAATGCTACCGTTCCTAAAACAGTACCAACACATCCAATAGATTTTCCTGTAGCTTTATACAATCTTAATCCTAATGCACCACCATCTTGACCAACAGTTACCGATACGTTCGCAGCAGTCAATAATCTTACACTTGTTAATGTAGTAATATCTGCTGTGCCTGAAATTTCAGCTCCGTAAATAGCCTCTAATGGCTTATGATTAGTGTAGTTAGTATTTAATATAGCTTGTAAAGTTGTTACTTGTGAAGTAGCAAAAACATTTGTTTTTTGATAGATTCCGATTTGACGAATAACGCCTACTGAAAAATCTTGCATCAAAGTTACACTTGCAAATATGTTTGCATCCGCTGTTGCGTAAATACCTACATACAATTGTCCTTTTGGTTGTATTCTGAAAAACTCTGCGATATTATAATACATAATATCAATCTCAGAAGATACGCCTGCTACAACACTCTGTACTATCGTACCTGCTAATGTACCTACAATAGTAGCTACATAAGGTGTTCCCGTATTAAGATAAATACCTTCCCCCCCTGCTGCTGTAATTGTTACTACCGCTATTGCTGCAATAGCAGTAAAACCATGTGTTAAAGTTCCTAAGTTAATTTCAGATGCTAAACGTGTTGCTGCTGTTGTTGTTGAAACTACATCAGCTGTTACCTGCGTGTAGGAAGCTAGTGTAAGAGTACCTAATGTAGATGCAACAGTATAAACCATTGTATCTCCTACTGCACCTTTGTTTGTTACAGTAAATGTAGATGTGGATTTTGTTTCTCCTAAATGTGTGTTTGTGATTCCTAATGCTACTGCATCAGAAACGCTAAAAATCTTTTTAATTCTATCAGAAGAACTAAAGCCAGAAGGTAGCGTTGCGCTGTAATGAAGGTAGCCAGAGATAAAGTCTTCACCAGCTAATGGGCGACCTAAACCTCCTGCACCTTTTATAAATACTACATCATTTGCCATTTATAAATATTTTTATTTCGTTTTTACTTTTTTAGGCTTCTCATCTTCTGAAACAACCTCTTTAATTTTTTCTGTTTCACCTTTTACAACAAACCATGTCTTACCATGTAATTCACAATGTGCCTTTATTGGTGCTAATTCGCTATCAAAATAAATAGCGTTATCAGATGTTACTATTGCCGAATTTTTATCTTCGATGTTGATTTTATTTTTATCAATAAAATCGAAAGCTTGTTCTTTTGTCATTTGGTTTTTAAATAAAGGGGAGTGTTTAGCTCCCCTAATTAATATTAAGATACCCAAGTTTGGATAATTGCTACAATTCCCTTTTGGTCTGTTCTTAACTTACTTGCTCCGTGCATAATTTCAGCTGAGAAAACAGAACCATAAAAAGTAGGATCGTTTTCTTTGTAATAAGAAGTAATAGAACCTAAAGCAGTTGCTACATATTTAGGGTGAAATGCTATACAAGCTGCGTTATCTGTTGTTGCAGTAGTTGTTACTGTACCATCAGCAGAAACTGCTTTAATAACTGGTGTTCCTGTATTGTCATAAACAAGCACATTTGGACGTAACATGATATCAAATCCGAATACTTTATTTACAACACCACTAGGTAATGTAGGAGAACCGTAAGCGTATGCTTGTTGAACGTTTGCAATAGCTAAAAAGTGAGAGTTATATTCTGCACTTGTCATCAATAAAACACGTCCATCCATTTGTACGTTATCATTATCTAAGATTGCTCTTGCTGATGCAATGTCATTTAATGTAATTGCTTTACGTGTTCCAGTTGCACCACCTGCTAATACTAATCCATCTGCTGATCCAGTTGTTCTCACTTGACGAGAAGCACCTGATGGAGCCCATGCGTAAAGAGTTTGATTAGAAACAACATCTCCGATAGTATCAACCATGTTAGAAATTACACTCATACGTTTTGAGTACGAAATTTGTAAATCTTCTAAGTTTGTTACCAACATTGGGTCAGTAGTGTATTGGTTAAGCGAATATGTTAATTCACTATCAGTACGTTGAGAGATAGTTGCAGGTAATACTGCACGATTCTTTTGTACTGTTGGCTTCGCTCCTGCTTGTGGAACGTGTACCGTTTTGAAAACAACCCATGCTGAATGATCGGTTGATTTATTCATAAATAAGTTATTTTGGTAAAGATTTTCTTGAATATCCTTGCTCCAAATTTCTTGTTCTAATGCCATTTCTTTATATTATTTTTAGTTATTAATCAATTTGAATTTTTGCGCCCATAGGGATAAAGTTTGTTCCATCGAACCAAAAACCCTGACTCCATGTTTTACCTGCTACACCTGTTACTACTGGTGCAACGATACCACTTGTAAAAGTGAATGTTTCTACTGCTGTTGTTTTCAACTTCATATACAAACGAGAACCTACCAACAACTCGGATGATGGAGTGATTGTAATAGATGCGTTACCTGTTAATGTAGTTAAAGTGTTTACAACCGTTACAGCGTTTATTGCTGTGAATGCTGTTGCGCCTGTTGCTGCGATTACTAATGAAGTGTCTACTGCTCCAAAAGGTGATTTAAGTGTGTTTGCCATTGTTTAGTTTGCTTTTTTATAGAATGAATTAAATAGTTCTGTGTATAATTCTGGTGATTCGTTTTTCATTTCTGCTAACCCTTTTTCGTCTTTCTTTTCCCAATCTCTGATAGTCCATTCTGAACGGTCTTCATTGCCTTTCTTAGTTGATACATTTTTTAGGTCGAAAACTTTAGTAGCATTTTTAACTACTGAAATTTTAGATAAAGCATTTGTAACGAAAGAAAAGTTTAGAATAGCATTGGTGATATACTCATCTTTTTCTGATTCTAAAATTTTCTTTTCTTTGATAGCGTTTTCCACTAACAATGTCGCATCTGATTTAAGTTTTTCTTTAGCAATATCTGCTAAGGCTGTTTCTTTAGCTTCAAATTCTGCTACTTTATCTTTCAATGCTTGATTCTCTTCTTTCAAAGAAGTAATCTCTGTTTCTTTTGATTCGATAGCTACAATAGCCTCATCTTCATTTTTAACAGAAAGTTTATTAAATACTTTTTCCATTTTAGGATTGTTGTTTATTAATTTATTGTATACAAGAGCCATATTTTGTAAGCTCTCTTTATTTACTTTAATTTTCTTTGCACTTGTAATAACCTCATCTACCATTCCGCTATTCAGAGCCTCTGATGCTGTCATCCACGTTTCCTTATTCATCATAGCCGTAATATCATCTGCGCTTTTTGATGTTCTGTTGCTTAGTATTTTGCAAATTGTACCGTTTACTAAGTTTAACATCTCTTTGTCATCCGAACCACTAGCGTTATGCATCATTAATGTTCCGTAGTCCATCATATAGCACTTTTTACCTGCTACTGCAATAACTCCTGCAATAGAAGCGGCTAATCCATCAATATAAGTATTACAAGGAACTTTACTATTCAATATTGCACTTACTATTCCATACCCATCAATCACATTGCCACCAACTGAGTTAATTCTTACGTTAATCTTTGAGCAGTTTTCTTGTAAGTACTGCATTTCGTATGCGAAAGAACTTCCTGAAATCCCATAAACTACATTTCCTTCTGCATCAACCGAATTACCTATTTGAGAGTAGAGTAAAATTGTGCCTTCACCATCTGCAATATTTTGTATGTAATTAAATTTTTCGATAATACAATATTATTACAATAATTTATTTATATTTACACACTGTAACACTATTATATCTATGAGCGAGAAAACCGATAGAAAACAGACCCTCAAAAAGCTATCCTACAACATCCGAATAACTACATTCGTGAAAGGAAAAACAAAGAACGATTTTATTGATGATTGCCTACATCGTAGTAATGGCGAATCTCAAAACGCTAAACAAATAATTCAACTTCACTATTTAATATTAGAAAAATTCCCATCTTTAAAAGGCAAAGAGTTTAACGATATACTTTCTAATCTACATATTTAATAGTGATATAAGCCGTTGCATTGTTGTACCCTGCAGCATCAAATTCGCCCCCTATTCTTTTATCTAGAGTTATTGCTCCACCAACAGTTATCCTCCCATTAGCATCAGGAAAACTTCCTGATGTAGCATAATTATTTCCTGTCAATGGCGATAATGCACTACCAGCATTATTCATTATTACAACATCTATTCCCCGTATTTTACTTAATGTCAATCCATGAGTAACTGTTATCTGTGGGACGGTGTCCATATCCCAACCAGTAGAGGTAATCAATTTCTCTCTTAACTTAACTGTTGGTTGTTGGCAAAATATTAAAGTAGATAAAAGAAATCCACCTGCTGCAACGTCTTGAATTTTTAACTTTCTTACATTATGAACATTTCTTGCAATGCCATCTGAAAATGTTAAAGGGTCTGCTACACCATCATTTGTAACATCTACTAATAAACGTGCAGGATTTGCATATCCAGTAATATCTGCACCACTACAATAATACAACTCGCCATTGTAAAAAATGTAACCAGTAAAGTAAATGTTTCCTGCGTTTGTCAATCCAGATAACACATACCCCTTTGCTGTATCGTAAGAATCCCCTACGATATACATACAAACTCCTGTTATCATATCCTTATCTGCATCTTGCAAAAATTTTAATGAGCGAGATGTAAATGGCTGTAATATCGATGGGTCTACGACAAATCCTGTATCTATTTTATTCATTTTCTAATATGTTATTACGTTATAAATCATTCCTACTAAATTATATTGGTCTGCAAAATTTCTTATTGCCTGTTCTCTATTTGCTGTCGTGCTTCCTTGTGCATTAAACACTAATACAGGAACGTAAATAGTATAATCATAACTTGTTGTTATTGTGTATGTACTACCCATATACGAAGGACTAAAAAAAGAATCACTCGCCATAAGCCCTGATAGATCACCACTTTCAGCTAACAAAAATCCATCAGGCACAACAATATTATTTATTATATAAATTTGTGGGTCGCCAACAGGAACGAAAAACCATTTATTTAAAGCGTATTCAAATACTTTTTTTTGTGCATTATATTTTATTCGCTCTCTTGCTCCAATAAAATTATCATTAATCTTTACCCATGATACTGTATCATATGGTAGTATTCCAGTTGCATTTACTAAGCATTGGTACACTTTTCTATCAGAATAAACAACTATATCTCCTTTTACATAAGCAGTTGATATATCAAAAATTGCAAAGAAAGAACCATCTGCGTATTCAACAAATATTCGTTTCCACAACCATTGAATAGGACTAAGCAATACTTTTAACCATGCTAAATGCTTCTTGTTTCGCAAAGAAGGTGGAAGCAATTTCTCACTAATGTAATTCGTACTATATGTATAAATGCTCATTATTGCGCTACAAATATTAATGTATCAGCTAATGTTTCTCCTGCGTTTGTTTCACCTACTACATAACCTGCAAATGTTGGATAGGTAGGATAGTTTACTGTTTCAGAACTTACCATATACGTTCTACTTGCAGGTGCTGTTGTATCTGCCCTTATTCCTGCATCAATTAAAAGTATATCAGTAACTCCTGGCACAGCTTGTATGTAATCTTCTAAGGTCAACAACTTTACAGTTCCATCAAAAGGAATGTTAGCAAAATAATTAGCAATTGCAGCTATTACCGTTGCACTAATAACACTTGCATATTGACCGTTATAATAAATATTTGCTTTTAAATAAAACTTATCAGATGTGTAGCTATATGTGTATGTTTTCGTTCCTGCAAATCCTATATCATTCAAATATCCTTTTAAAGAGCTAATCTCTAAAGCCGACAAAGCTACTGGAGGCTCTGACTTAGCAACTTTAACAGATATTGTTTTGTTAGCCATAGTTTTTACACTACTACGAGTTATTATTTGTAAAGTTGAATCTACTGTAATATAAGAAGGTGCAAAATCTACTAATGTAATCACTTGTGGTACAGTTGCGCTATATTGAAACTTCTTTATTTGTGCAGTCAGCCACGCACCACTACCGATTGCGCTTTTAGAGATAGTTGTTTCTATTTCAACTTTAAATATATCCCATAATTGTTCAAGGTAGTTAATTACAGTAGCTGTTATTGACTTCCATAGAGTGTATATAGCAGTTTGAGATGTACTATTCAATGAACTTAATGATGTTTCAGATGCTTGTGCATCATCCATCTCTGTTATAATTGTGCTTATATCTCTTGCCATTATGCGTGAATTGTTGGTACTAATGTTAATGATGCTGTTTGCGTTCTGTTACTAGGTGAAGCATCTGCATCTTTTATTGTTGTTTTATAATCTGTCTGATAATCCTGTACGTTATCGTGGTCAAAGTTTTGTCTTTCATCCACACGCAACAACTTAGAAGCCGAAACTCCACATTGTAAAGTATGGACAGCCTTGAAAACATCTTGCTTTAATTGTAAAATAAAAGTATCTTCATCTTTGTAACTTTCAAAACCTAAATGTAAAGTGATAATAGAATCGTATTGCTGAACACCTAATGTTAAATCAACAAAATTGGAGTTATTAAATTCAATAAAACAACACGGATAAAGAAAAGCGTTTTCTTGCTTTTCATTATCAAATTGATTATTCCATAGCCCTACCGTTTTAATTCCTTTAATAGAACTAAGTGATGCTTTTAATTGATTGTATATTACTAATTGGCTCATCCAAATATCATTTTAATCTTACGGTCAAACTTCGCTATTAGGCTTCTGTTTAGCTTTCCACTATATCCTACAAATTGACGTTTAGGCATCTTTGAAAGTCCTTCATTATGTCTATTAGCATACGGTAAATTAGATGTTATCTTAACAGCGTATTGTCCTACATTACTCTTTTTTAAACTCCTTCTTAATGCACCTGTCTTTGTTAATATCGCTCTACCTTCTCGTTCACGCTTTTGTCTGCCTTTCCAAATTACCAAACCTTCATCCGTAAAACCTTGATTCCTAAAACTTTCTTCAAACCAATTCAATGCATCATTTCCCATTACAGTAACCATTGCCTTAATCTCTCGTTCTGCTTTTATACGAGCTTCTCGTAATATTTTAGCGTTGTTAAAACTCATGGCAACGGTAAATTAAAATTCTGTTTAGCTAAATCTTTATACTGTTCAGGAATGTCAAAGTAAGGATGTTGTTTGCTAAACACCTCTTCTCGTTTACCTGCATTAAACATAAACTCATTCGGCACGTTTTCAACTACTAAATTCTCTGTGTTTGTTTCTTCTCCTTCATCCATCTGTATAACTCCACATCTGCAATTCCATCCATTAGGAGGCATTAACGTAGTCCAGAACGCATCATCTACACGTTTAACTATTCCATCCAAAGCAGCGTGTTCAGGTCTTACTCTTCCATCCCCTGCTGTTCTGTATTTCAAATATGGCAATATATCTTTCTCCTTTTGTATGTCCTGCCATTGTGAAGCAGAACGAGATTGAGATATAGCACTATTGTATTCAGCACTTAGGTAATTTTCATTGTATTCATCTAAAATACCTTTAGCTTGTTTCTTAAAATCGCCAAACGATGAAATACTATCTCCATTAGTAAGCAAAGAACTGACTTCTCTTGTTTTCTGAAACTCTTTTGCTCCCGAAAATATATAAACATTATCTCTTAATGATGATAACATTTGATAGTCTGGAGCGTTGATAAGCATATTATCTAAGTTCTTACCATAACCATCAAACACTCCTTCCGACAGCTTACGGGCAGTCTTTAGATAGGAATGAGCGTCTAAATTGCGTAGGTTGATAGTACCGTTGTATATATCGTAAATAATACGTTCGACTTCATCATCACTAAACAGATTTAGTTGCTTTGTATCAATATTTTGTATGTCGCAAAATCCACAGCACATTACTTATATAACTCGTTTAACTTATTCTTAAAATTACTAAACCCTGTATCAACAACGGCTTTCTTCGTTACTACTGTTCCGTATGTTTCTAAAATATATTTCTCATCCAAATCATAATACTTCATCAATTCAGTATCAATCTTCATTCTATCCATTAATGGTAGATCATCATCCTCTTTTGCTTGTATCTTATACCCATCCAGTCCAAAACCTAAACCGTTAAGCATAGGCAATAACTGTTCATTAATTACATTAAGAGCAAAGAACTCATCCGCCTCACCTACCCGGATTAAAACACGCTCCTGCACCTCTGCACTACCTACAAAAGATTTCTCATCCATTGTAGCCGTTTGACCCAATATAAGTTTACTTATTTCAGAGTTGCAACGGTTAATCATGGCATCGAATACCATGTGAGCGTCAGGCTTCTTTGATTCTAAAAACTCAATCGTATCATCAATGTCCATAACAGCAGATAACCCTGTTGATATAGTTTTTAAAGTATTTTCTAAATTAGCCCTTGTTACCTCATCTCTGCTATTTGTTTTACCGATAGCTAATGGAACACCATAAGCATCTTGATAAACAGACCATGCACCGATAGCATTCTTTTTCCAAAGAACTAAAGGAGCTGCTTTCATCAATAACCCTAAGTTATGTTTTTTACCAACACCAATACACCATTCTTTATATGGTGATTCCGTATAATTGATTCCTTCAATAGCGGCCCATGTTGGAACTACTAAATTAAATTCAGGCTTCACATAAATACGTGGCACTAAATCAACATCATTAAAATTATCGTCAACCAAACTATCGAACTGGACAAGTGAATATCCGTAGTATTCTGAATCCAAAGAGTGTTCTAAAAACTCCCTAAACCATTTAGTCTGAATTAATTTACTTTTTTCTTCTACTTCATTTCCTGCTTTATCTACTACGCAAAAGGTTTTGCTTAATGTTAAGTTCTTGCGCTGTTGAATTGCTGCTGATAAGTGAGCGTCTAATACAATGTCTTTGTATAATTGATATAGTTGGTATCTATTAGGATTGATTAAACTTTCAGCAACCGTTACTGCGTTTCTCCACTTCTGAATATCTTGGCGAATACGATAAACTTGCTGTTGTGGTTTTGATATAAAACGTCTTACATCAGACTGTTCAGGCATCTGCTTAGAAGCGTCTTGAACATTAGTAAACGGTATATGTATTCCGAAGACTTCCATTAGTAAGTATTAGTTGTGAATGATGTGATAGTATTAAATCTTATGCTGTTACCCTGATTTGGTAATATGTTAGGTAAGTCTGCTGTAACATCACCCGAAGCACACCGCTTAAGCCATGCAATAGCACCACCATTTTGTTGTGGATTATTTCCATCGTATCGCTCTTTGCGTAGGTCAGGTATATTGCGTGGGTTAATGCGTGAATGTAAATGGTAAAGTGTAATGTCAACTAAATACATTACTATTTGTTGATTTCTGTTATCTCCAGCAGTCCATTTTGTTGTATCTGTTGGCAATGTTCCAGCAGTTACGCTATACGTTGCACCTGCTGACCATAAACCAGTATTTGAAGACGGTATAATACCTACCGATTGCTGAAGACAAGTGTAAACTATATCGTTATACCAAACAATATTTCCTATAATATAAGTAGTAGTATTGTTATACTCTGGATTAGGTAATGTAATATAAAATAAAGATTTATCATCGCAAATATAAGTCCAATAAGTCGTATTAGTCGGTAAAAAACCAATACTTGATAATATGCAAGTATAAATCTTACCATCATAAGAAACACGAGTTGCAGCAGAATAAGTAGTAGCATTTGACCAAGCATTTTCAGTATATTCTACTAAGTTTTTACCTTTGTAAGAAACTGAATTAGAATAAACAGAGGTGTTTGAAAAGACATTAGCAGTAATATACCTTTGAGTTAAATAAGAAGTCATTTCAGCTTGTGCCGATTGCTCTACATCTAACTTAATTGACTGGTTGCTTTCAATAACTTGCAATAAGTTATCATCCTGTATCAATCTCTTGTAATCGTTATCTCTTAAAAGTCTTGACATTATGCAATAATAATGATAATATCAAGATATTAACTAGAACTGTAACACTTAATTTAGCAAACTTGTAATAAGATTATATTTGCTATCTTCCATAACTTCTAGCTTTTCTCCAGTTACTTTTTTATACAAGTATTTCAAGTGTCCTATATTCTTAGCCTGATACCACTCATTTACCATTGGAAAATGAAATACGCCTCCACTAAGCACTCCGTTTACCTTACCATGCAAATAGAATGGGCTTGTGTGTGTTGCTGTTTCGATTACGAAGTTGTGTTTTATTAGTTGTTTGTGTGTTATCATTAGAATTTATTTTTAGTGTTTAAGTCTTTAATTACCGGTCTTCTCATTATGTTACCCGAACCATTTTGATATTGCGCAAACTCGTTTCTAAAAGCCTCGCACATTAAGTAATCCAACGTGTCGCTAAAGTGGTGGTATTTCTCGTGTGTACTCCCATCTTCTGCTTTTACCTTTTCTTTTAGCTTTGTCCCATCACTCGCCTCTTTACCAAACAACATATCATTTTTCAAATATATGCTATTCTCAAATAAGTTAATTGATATATCGAAAATATTATTGGCGTAAATTTCATTAATAAAATTACCTCTCATTGCTACTGGGGGGTGCAATGTCGCAACTCTTAATGTAGGTTTGAAAATCTCCAATTCATTTGTTATTATCTTAAAATCGTTAAACCCTTTTTCACTTCTAGTGTCTGAGTTCTTGCCTGACGGGTCGCCATAAACAAATAATCCCCCTTTGTGAGCAAAGTATTTGCGTTTAAACTCGTTACACACTCCTTTCGTAGTGTTGTATGGGTTTTTCATAGCCAATTCATCAATAAGATAAACAGCCTTACCCACTATTTGCCATATCGAGCAACTCATATAAGGATTAACGTTAAAGTCAAAGCTAATATGCAACGGTATTTGTTCATCGTACTCCCAATTAAACGTATTTCGAGCTACATTGAAGTTCTTATAAAACAAACCTCCTAAAATCCTATTGCCCCATTTTCCATTACAATAAACCTCCCAATAGTATGGATTAGTACGTTTCAAGTCCATTAAGAAACCGATAAACTCATTAGGGATCCATTTGTTATCCTTGTATGTGGAATGGTGAATTGTAAAGGTTAAATCAACTTTTGTATCTTTGTCAATTTCAATAATTGTTATATCGGAATAACTAAGTTCGTTTCTGTCTTTAAAAAAACGTTTCCAAAACCAATTGTCCTGATAATTTCCTTCTACTTCGGGATTGATTGTAAATGTTTCTTGTAGGTAATTAGCCTTTTGAGTTCTTACCGATGTTGTGATGGTTATAAAATCGTTTTCCGTTGGTATATCCTCTTCATACCAGACACCAGTAGGGTCTTTAATAGACTTTAGTTTTTGCGTATCATCACAACCTCTAGCAAGAAAAGAATTACCATTGATACAATGTATTTCAAGTGGCTGTAATTTGAACTCAAACAAATCGCCTAATCCCAACTCGAAAATAATATCTTTGATTGTTTGATAGGAGCTATCCTTTATTGTAGCGTAAGTGTTTCGGACAAGAATATGCCTAAAATAATCTTCTGTTAAGCAACGGTAAATTAGTTTCTTAGCTTCAAAGTTAGACTTGCTACTACCACGACCTCCGTACATAATAACGTATCTATCCCTATTTTCTAATAACGGAATAAAGCTCTCGTTTACTATATCTTCCCAATCGCACCAATTTATTGTAAACATGGTTTTTTGAACGTATTGATTTTATTGAGTTTAGTCAACATTGCTCACCGCATGAAGACAACTATTTTTTATTAGGCGGTATAACGGTTATAATCTTTCCTCCACTTGTAACGTCCAACTTCTTAGGCAATACAAAGTCCATCAACTTCACTACTATCTTCGCCCACTCTAAAGGGTTTTTATTTTTTATCTTTTCCATTGTAGGCATGAAGTCAATAGCCATTCCATCAATAGCACTAAAGATTATTTCCTTTGTGCTTGTTGTTACGGTGTTTTGAGTTCCCTTTGTTCTGCCTGCTACCTTCTTAGCCCCTTTTCTATTAGCCATACTATTATAAACTACTTTGGTTTCACAACAAAAGTACTATTTATTCTTTAATCTTTTACAAAAGGGTAAAATAATTGAAATTTTAACATTTTTTAACATATCAAATATAGGCTAATGGTGTCAATGGTTTCAAACAATAATTTGCATTTATTTTTGCACAATCTTGCATTTATTTTTGCAATTATGTTGCAAGTGTCGAAAATCGTTGTACATTTGTTTCAGATAAGCAATTAAGCATATCTTTAAAACCTTGCAAAATGAAAAAATTTAATCAAGTATTCAACGAACAATTTAAAAAAGAAATGATTGAAAATAATAACAATAAAGAAAAAAGTCTTTTACTTACGATATGTTATTGTAAGGGGTATTTTTCAAACGATAAAAAAATATCACCTATTTTAGATATAGTATTTGAAACAATCTATTAATCTTGTCCTTGCAAGGTGCAAGCGGTGAGGATAACCGTATAACCTCTTATTAAAAATCTAAACAATATGGCACAATTAGTTCACTACGGTAAAATCCTTGCAATCAAAATGGCTGAAAATAAAGCATCAAAGCAATATGTTATGAATATCTTAGGATATACTGCTTATGACACTTTACGCTCACGAATAGAAGATGCAAGATTTTCTTATGACGAATTGCGTAAACTTAAAGACAAAGGATTATTATAATGGGTGAAAAAGTAATAACCGAACAGACTATCCTACTATTTGATAAATTAGTAATGGTAGCAGACTTTATCACGGATGTTTTGAATCCGCAGTATTCATTCAGTTTAAACTAAGAAAATATGAGTTATGACGATTATAAATTAGCAAGTCCTCCCGAACATAAAGAGTGTTCAGAATGTGAAGGCAAAGGGCATTTTCAACTATCAAATTGTTGTGGAGCGCAATGTGATTCAGATATGTTGATTTGTTACGAATGTAAAGAACATTGCGACTTGCAAGAGTGTGAGGAATGCGATGGAACAGGAACAGTTTAATTATTATAATAATGGAAATCACCAACTCAAAACAAATAGCCTTTAACATCCAACAGGCACTAACTAGGATAAGCGATTGTGAGATGAAAGTAAAGGTAGTAAGCAAATGGAATAGCGATAGTACATTGTTCTTTGATGAATACGAAAAGCGCAGGCGTATTGATAAGTTCAATTTGATTATGGAAAGATGGAGGAGTTACGCTCAAGGTCAATGTATTACTTTATTAACTAAAATATGAAAATTAAACTATTAAAACGGATGTCGTTTATCAATGTTAAACTATTGATAGCTCAAACAGGCACTATTCGTTGGGTACACTTTATGAGAGCAAAGAGTTATATTAAACGTAAATTAGAAAAATATAAATGAAAACACAAACAACCGAACCGCCATTCTTACAAAAGGTAAAGAAGGCTTACGTAATTGAATTTGCAGATATAGAAAGAATAAAGGAATACAAAAACCAATTAGTAAACGTCTTGCTTTATGAGCCGCCATTGGCTAAAAAAAGAGGTGGCAACGGTGAAAGAAGTTGTTATGTTCACGGAAGGTCAATTGCAGGAATCTATGCTGAAATAAACAGAATAGAAAGATGGCTCAAAAAGGCTGTAGAAAATTTCATTTTAGATAATAATAGAAAGGAGTCATTATGAACAATTTAACTAATCCACTATGAAATACCTAACCTATTCTTACTGGCTACGTCAATATCGTAAGCGTCAAAACAGAATTAAATGGATGAAACAATTTTTTAAATACTAAACCTAATAACTAACAAAATGACAGATTTAGATAAGGCTGTACAACTAGGCAACCATAACGAGTACCACGAAGAAGAATTAGTAAAGATGGCGAATAGATTAATGATTATTTGCACTATATTAATGGTAATTGGTGCAGGATTATTCACGTTGTTATATTGTAATAGTAAAGCGCATTATGAGAAACAAGAGAAAGCATTGATGGATAAATTAGTTAATGATTGCCAGGCGAAATGTGATAGTATTAAACAGTCTTATTGTGTTGGGTTATGAAGATATTACCTTACAACCCACGCAAGAAAGAAACAGTAAAGGTTGAACCACCTTATTTGTGGTACAATGCTTATACGGGCGAATACTTTAGGAGTTATTTTACAAAAAATTATCATAATAGTTTGTTTATTTATCAAATAAAATAGTTACATTTGCATAGGAATTAACGACTCCTATTTACAGTCTGACAAATATTAACAGACCTCTTTAGAGGGTGGTTTCGGTGTCAGACCCGAATAGACTTCGTAAGTCAGCTACTCTCTAAAGAGGTTTTTAATTTAAAAACAAAATGGAATTAAAAAAAGCAACAAGACAGCAGGTAAAACTTCGTATGGGTTTATCTGCTGTCAGCGGAGGCGGTAAGACCTATTCTGCATTATTATTGGCATACGGTATTACAAATGATTGGAGCAAGATTGCAGTTATCGACACAGAGAATGGTTCTGCATCACTCTACTCGCATTTAGGGGAATTTTTAACGATTGATTTCAAAGTACCCTATTCGCCTGAAAGATACATTGAATGTATCAAGGCTTGTGAAGGTGCAGGAATTGAAGTATGTATCATTGATTCCATTACTCACGAATGGGACGGTAAAGGAGGTATTATTGAAATCAGCAACTCTATGAGTGGTAATAGTTTCACTAATTGGGCGAAGATTACACCTCGTCACGATGCTTTCATTAATGCAATACTACAAAGCCCTATGCACATGATTACGTCTGTTAGACGTAAGCAAGACTATGAAATGAGCAAAGGAAGTGATGGTAAAGTGAAAGTAGAAAAAGCAGGATTAAAGGAGATTACTCGTGAGGGTTTTGAATATGAGCTAACTCTAAACTTCAACTTAGACCTTAACCACCACGCAACAGCATCTAAGGATAGAACAGGATTGTTTATGGATAAGCCTGAATTTACTATTACGGTTGATACTGGTAAGATTATAAAAGAGTGGTGTAATAGTGGAGTTGAGCCTGAATTACCACCACTTAACGACACCCAATTTGATAAAGCATTAAGCCGAATCAATGCAGGAGAGAATTTATTGCCACAATTACAGAAGTCATTTAAACTTACTGACGCACAATTGAAACAATTGAAAGTGGGGGACTTGACTAAATGAAAGTAGCATTATACCAAATCGAACAGGAGTACATGATACTTGCTGATGAGATTATATCTAACGAGGGGGAATTATCCCCCGAATTAGAAGAAAGATTAATGATTAACCAAGAACAGTTGGAAAAGAAAGGTATTGGATATGGTTATATCATTAAGGATATAGAGTTAGAGGTTGATGCTATTGATGATGAGATTAAACGATTAACAGCTTTGAAGAAATCACGTATCAATGCAGTTGATAGACTTAAAACTTCGTTATCACAGGCAATGCAATTATTTGATATTTCAGAACTTAAGACACCAACTTTAAAAATTAACTTTAGAAAGTCAGAGAGTGTTGATGTTGATATTGCATTCTTAGATAAAGATTATATCAAAACAACCGTAACAGAAACAGCAGATAAAGTAGCCATTAAAGAAGCTCTAAAAAATGGAATCAAAGTAACAGGAGCAATATTAAAAAGTAATTTAAACCTTCAAATAAAATAAAACATGGAAAATTTATCATTTAACGGCAATGTAAAAGTAATCGGAGCAGTAGAGCAAATATCCGACAAGTTTAAAAAACGCTCTTTAGTAGTAACAATTGAGGGTCAATATCCCCAACATATCGAAGTACAGGCAGTCAATGACCGTGTAGTTATGTTCGATAACCTTCTTCCCGGAGATGCTGTCACTTGTCACATTAATTTGAGAGGCAGAGAATGGCAAGACCCGAAAGGCGGAGTTAAATATTTCAATACTTTGGAGTGTTTGAAGTTGGATAAAGTGGGGTAATTAGGTTGTAAGGGTTTAGTATTAAAAACGCTAAACCCTTACTTTTGCTTAGTTACACTAGGGGCAGGTTTTATCTACTAAAAATTTAGCTTTTGTATTTTAAAAAATATTTTTAAAACACACTTTCTAAAATAAAGAGTAGGGAAACACACTAGTAAAACCTTGAAAATAAATTTTGTAGTTTAAATTATTATTTGTATAATTGCATCCTATTACTGTACGCCATGAAATCAAACAAACTTATTTAACATATTAGCACCGAAGAATAACTCTTCCTTTACTGGCGTACAGGTGATTATTTGGAGGTGCTAACCTTTTTATTATGATAACTATCTATAAGAATGTCCGTACCGTATCCACCCCATTTTATCGGGAGATAGCTTTTATATTAGATAGGATAAAGACAGGTTCATCTAATGTCCTTGTTGAATCTATAAGAAAAGAAAAAGATAAAGAAAAGGCACAAATATTAAAATCACAACTTCCTGCAATTTGTTTTAGTGGAACATTTACCAACCGTTCAATAAATGGATTAAAAGAACACTCTGGATTTATCTGCTTAGATTTCGACAAATACGAAACAGAATCATTGATGAATAAAGAGAGGGTTAAGTTAATTAAAGATAAATATACTTTCGCTCTATTTACCTCACCTAGTGGAAACGGATTAAAGGTTATTGTTAAAATTCCTGCATCTGTTGAAACGCATTTAGATTATTTCAATGCTTTAGAAAAACATTATTCTTCTGACAACTTTGATATATCTTGTAAGGACGTTTCTAGAGTTTGTTACGAATCTTTTGATTCAGATATTTATATAAACAATATGTCTGCATTATGGGATAAGAGAGAAGAAAATTTAGGCTTTAAGTTTACAGAACGTTCAGCAACCGTTATACTTGAAGACCATCAAGAAATTATAAATAGACTGATGGTATGGTTTGACAAAAACTATACAATGTCAGCAAACAGAAATGCTAATTTATTTATTCTTGCATCAGCATTTAATGAGTACGGAATCCCCGAAGACAATACAAAATATTTTTGTCAAAAATTCACTCAAAAAGATTTTAAAGAAAACGAAATAAATAGAACAATACGGTCTGCGTACTCAAAACAATCATTATTCGGAACTAAATATTTTGAAGATAACAACAAGGTTAATCAGATTAAGAACGAGTTAAAGAGTGGAAAAAATATTGAAGAAATTAAAAAAACTTTTGTAAACGTAAATGCTAAAACGATTGAAGATATTGCAGAAGCTAACCCTGTTGATATATTTTGGTTCAGAACAAAGAGTAATAAAATACAAATTGATAATTATAAATATAAGGTTTGGTTGCAGGAGAATGGTTTCTTTAAATTTTATCCCGATGGCTCTGAGTCATTTATTTTTATAAGGGTTGAAAACAATTTGATTGATAACACAACTGATGTAAAGATTAAAGATTTTGTTTTGAATCATTTGTTAGTACAAAAGGAACATGACGTATATCAATATATGAC